>Ga0213840_1000091_pt1 | contig 257031 bp, 250 predicted proteins | sample SWPATP22_FD_160132 | JGI IMG/M metagenome (GOLD analysis project Ga0213840, IMG submission 160132) | Coastal seawater microbial communities from Marineland, Florida, United States - SWPA TP2 #2 | ecosystem: Environmental > Aquatic > Marine > Coastal | place: USA: Florida | collected 2016-08-14
TCACAAAACGCCGACCCGCCAGCGGAAAACTCTGGTCGGGCTACGCCCTCCCGGCGTTCCCCGCTGGCGGCGCTAAGTGGCCTGGTTTTGCGCCGCCCAGTGGCCTGGTTTTGCTCCGCCGTTGACATTGTTATTCGGCGCGCCGCTCGAGCGGCGCGTTATTCGTGGTATGGTTCACGGCAACCGCTTGGGCCGTTCCTATATGGCGGGCTTTTTTGGGTGGCGCAGACGTCAGTCTGCCTGACCCGCTCATGCTGCTTGGCGTTGTGCGATCGTACGATTGGCGGTCGGCTCCAACATTGCGCCCCAGTCCCCAAACCTACATTTTGATCCATTTCGTTTGCCGGCGCGAAACCCTCTTGCGCATTGGCCAGGACTCAAATGCGCGCATTAATCTTCCCTGAGGGAAAGCGCGGCCATCCTCCTTTACGCAACATCGAGGCGAACAGCCTCGAATGCCGCGCCGGTCCTTGCAGGAAGACATGGGGAATACCCATGCGGAGGTGTTTTTCTGCTGAGCACATTTGCATAAGACCGGCGCGGCAGCTTTGAAATCCGATTGGGCTGCGGTGTTGTGTCCTGTGGCACAAATGGCACTGTACGATATCGGTTATCAGGAGCCTGGCACCGCCGGTCGGGTTGGCGGGCGAGTACCAAGGGGTTGGTCATGGGGGCGGATTTCGGTCCGCCCCCGCTCATGGGCGCATGTTTCACGTTAAACATTTCTTAAGCTTCGCCTTGTTGCCCCGCAGCAGAGTATGCCAAGACACCCGCGAGGATTGACTATCGCAAAAGAACGGGGTTGGGACCGGATCGATGAAGGGTATCATTCTCGCCGGCGGGAGCGGCACGCGGCTTTATCCGGCGACGATTGCCGTTTCGAAGCAGCTGCTTCCCGTCTATGACAAGCCGATGATCTATTACCCGCTGAGCGTTCTGATGCTCGCGGGCATTCGCGAGATCCTGATCATTTCGACGCCGCGCGATCTGCCGCTTTTCCGGGAGCTTCTCGGTAACGGCTCGGCCTTCGGCGTCGAATTCTCCTATGCCGAGCAGGCTGAACCGAACGGGCTGGCGGAAGCCTTCATCATCGGGCGCGATTTCGTCGGTGACAGCCCGGCGGCACTGGTCCTGGGCGACAACATCTATTACGGCCACGGCCTGACGGATATTGCGGTCCAGGCTGCGGCCAAAGAGAAGGGCGCAACAGTTTTCGCTTACTACGTCTCCGATCCAGAACGGTACGGTGTGGTCACCTTTGACGAGAAGACCGGCGTGGCGACCGGCATCGAGGAAAAGCCGAAGGCGCCGAAATCCAACTGGGCGGTGACCGGTCTCTATTTTTACGACAATGACGTCCTCGACATCGCTGCGTCGATCAAGCCGTCGCCGCGCGGTGAACTCGAGATAACCGATGTGAACCGCGCCTATTTGGAGCGCGGCGATCTGGTCGTCGCCAAGCTTGGCCGTGGTTACGCCTGGCTCGACACCGGTACCCATGACAGCCTGCACGAGGCAGGCAGTTTCGTGCGCACCATCGAACATCGCCAGGGCGTCAAGATCGCCTGTCCCGAGGAGATCGGTCTCGACAGGGGCTGGCTGACGTCGGAGGCCGTTCTCAAGCGTGCCGACATGCTCGGCAAGACGGGCTATGCCGACTATCTGCGCCGCCGCGCCGCCGAGATCGCCCATGGTTGAGGTGCGGGACCTCGGCCTCGACGGCGTGAAGGAAATCGTCCCGACAAAACACGGCGACGATCGAGGCTTCTTTTCCGAAACCTTCAACAGCCGCGATCTTGCGGCCGCCGGACTTCCCACGGATTTCTGCCAGGACAATCACAGCCTTTCGTCTGCTCCGGGCGTCTTGCGCGGCTTGCATTACCAGCTGCCGCCGCGCGCCCAGGACAAGCTTGTGCGCGTCATCCGCGGCGCGATCTTCGACGTCGCCGTCGACATTCGCAAGGGTTCACCCAGCTTTGGCAAATGGGTCGGGCTTGAAGTCTCGGCAAAGAAGTGGAACCAGATTTTCGTGCCCAAGGGCTTTGCCCATGGTTTCGTCACGCTGACGCCCGAAACGGAGGTCATCTACAAGGTGACGGATTTCTATTCGCCGGAGCATGACCGGGGGATCCGCTATGACGACCCTGCGATCGGTATCGACTGGCCGGCGGAAGCAGGCGATATCACACTTTCGCAAAAAGACACTGTTGCGCCGTTGCTTGCCGAAGTGGACACCGGCTTTGTCTACGGGGAAGGGGCCTGACCATGCGGATCCTGGTCACCGGCGGTGCCGGCTTCATCGGATCGGCCGTTTGCCGGCATCTCGTCGGCGAGGGCGATTTTGTCCTCAATGTCGATGCGCTGACCTATGCGGGCAATCTGCAGTCGCTACGTGCGATCGAGAACCAGCCGAACTACGCCTTCCTGCAGGCCGATATCTGCGACGAGGAGGCTATCCTTGAGGCGATGCGGGCGCATGATATCGACGCGGTCATGCATCTCGCCGCCGAAAGCCATGTCGACCGGTCGATCGACGGTCCCGACATCTTCCTGCAGACCAATGTGATCGGGACGTTCCGCATGCTGTCAGCGGCGCGGCGCTACTGGGCGGAACTTCCCGCCGACCGGCGGGAGGACTTTCGCTTCCACCATGTCTCCACCGACGAGGTCTATGGCGATCTGCCTTTCGACAGCGGCATCTTCACGGAGGAAACACCTTACAAGCCATCCTCGCCCTATTCGGCGTCGAAAGCCGCATCGGATCATCTCGTGCGCGCCTGGTACCACACCTATGGCCTGCCGACGGTGCTCTCCAATTGCTCCAACAATTACGGGCCGTTCCATTTTCCCGAAAAGCTTATCCCGCTGGTGACGCTGAACGCGCTCGATGGCCGCGAGCTGCCGGTTTACGGGCAGGGGCTGAATGTCCGCGACTGGCTCTTTGTCGAGGACCATGCCTGGGCGCTCGAAGCGGTGATCAAGAAAGGGACCCCCGGCGAAACCTACAATATCGGCGGCCGCTCGGAGCGCACCAATATCGATGTCGTCCGCACGATTTGCGCGATCCTCGACGAGGAGCGTCCGCTGAAGGGCCAAAGCTATGCCGACCAGATCACTTTCGTGACCGACCGTCCTGGACACGATCGCCGTTATGCGATCGATCCGACCAAGATCGAAACCGAGCTCGGCTGGAAAGCCCAGGAAACCTTCGAGAGCGGCCTGCGCAAGACCATCCGATGGTATCTCGACAATGACTGGTGGTGGGCGCCGATCCGCGAGACGGACAAGGGCGAACGCCGCGGCAAGGTCCATGCCGGATAAGCCCCTGCGCATCGCCGTCACGGGAAGGGAAGGGCAGGTCGCCCGCGCCCTCGCTGAACGCTGCGCCGCCCGCGACGACATCGAAATCATCCATGCCGCACGACCGGACTTCGACATGGCGAAGCCGGAAGGGCTTGCCGAAAAGATCGCGGCGCTCGAACCAGACATCGTCGTCAACGCGGCCGCCTATACCGCCGTCGACCAGGCCGAGAGCGAACCAAACCTCGCCATGACGATCAACGCGATCGCGGCCGGCGAAGTTGCCCGCGGTGCCAGGCTGCGCGGCGTCCCGGTGATCCAAATCTCGACGGATTACGTCTTCGACGGCACCTTGGGCAGGCCATATCGCGAGACCGATCCCGTCTCGCCACTCGGTGTCTATGGACGAACCAAGCTCGCCGGCGAGAAGGCGGTGGCCGAGGCCAATCCCGACCACGTCATCCTCAGGACGTCATGGGTCTATTCGCCCTTCGGCCAGAACTTCGTCAAGACGATGCTGCGCCTCGCCGAGACGAAGGACGAGATCGGCGTGGTGTCTGACCAGGTCGGCAAGCCGACTTCGGCCTTCGTCATCGCCGATGGCATCCTCGCGGTCGGAAGGCAACTGGCATCGCCGGATGCTGACGGCGTTTCCGGCGTTTTTCATCTTGCGGGTGCGGGATCGGCAAGCTGGTTTGAATTCGCGCAGGCCATATTCTCGCTCGCCGCAAAGGCGGGCACGAAGACGCCTCGCGTGAGGGGAATAACCACCGCCGAATATCAGGCGGCCGCCAAACGTCCAGCGGATTCGCGATTGGATACGGCGCTTTTCGAGGAGAATTTCGGCTATCGCCCGAAAGAGTGGCAGCAATCGCTCGTCGAAGTCATGACGCGCCTCGAGAAATAGCTACGAAGCATCGCTGGCTTTCGGTGATTCAGACTTGCGCGAACATCTTAGGCTTGCCATGCCGCGCATATCGGCTAAGGCAATGCCGTCCCCATCCGGCGGACGCGACCGCGAACCGAACGACCGCCCCCGCATGAAACTCTCCTTTGTCATCCCGGCCTATAACGAGCAGGATTTCATCGGCCCCTGCCTCGAAAGCGTGATGCGCGAGTTGCGCGCGACCGAGTGCGATGCGGAAGTCATCGTCGTCAACAATGCCAGCACCGATGCGACGCGAGAGCGGGCGCTGGCGGTGCCGGGCGTCCGGGTGGTCGACGAGCCGCAAAAAGGGCTCGTTCGGGCACGCCAGGCCGGCTATCTCGCCGCGTCGGGGGAACTGATTGCCAATATCGATTCCGATACCCGCCTGCCAGAGGGGTGGCTGAAGATCGTGCTCGACACGTTCCGCCGCGAGCCGGATCTCGCCGCGTTGAGCGGGCCGCTGATCTATTACGACATGGCGTGGACGGGCCGCGTGATGGTGCGCCTGTTCTATTTCCTCGGCTACTTGGTTTCGGCACTCACCAATCGCATCACGGGCAAGGGCGCGATGATCCAGGGCGGCAATTTCGTCCTGCGCCGCGCCGTCCTCGATGAGATCGGCGGTTATGACACGACGATCGAATTCTATGGTGAGGATACCGACGTAGCGCGTCGCGTCAGCGAGGTGGGCCGCGTCAAATGGACCTTCGCGCTGCCGATCTATTCCTCGGCGCGCCGCATGAAAGGCGAGGGCATCGCCACGACCGGGCTGCGCTATGCCCTGAACTATGTCTGGGTCGCGTTTCGCGGCCGCCCGCTGACGCAGGACTACAAGGATATCCGCCCCGGCGGAGATTGACCGATCGACCTGTCGAGAAAGGCCAGCACCGCCGCCCGCATCTCCACGGTCTCGACATGGCCGGTTTCCGGCGAGACGAGAATGGTGAGGCGGTTGGATGCGCCTGCCTTGGCATAGGCGGCGCGCAACGTCGCTAGGGCAGGATCAAGGGCCTCGGGCGGCGTGAGCGGATCGGTTGCGCCGGCCCCGGCCAGTTGAGGTCGAGGCGCGACCAGCGCCGCCACATCGCCCATGTCGCAATGATTCAACAGGCCAGGCACGGCCATGTAGATGCCGTGCAGATCGTGCCGGCCCGTTTCGATCAGGCCGGCCATGTTGGAAAAGGCGCACAGATGCGCGGCCGCCGCGATCCGCTTGTCGAGCGCGGCCAGCCAATAGGCATGCGTCGCGCCCATCGAGATGCCGAACGTGGCGATGCGCGACCTGTCGACATCCGGTCGATCGCACAGATAATCGAGCGCCGCCGACAGATCCGCCAGCATCTCGCCGAACAACGTCCGCCCGCGCCACAAACCCGCCTTGGCGAGCGCGCTTTCCGCGCCTTCTCCCTGGCGTTCGCCGAAACCGGCGACATCGATGGAGAAAACCAGATAGCCCCGGGCCGCAAGGAGCGGGCCATAGGTCGGATCCTGCAGGGCCGGCCGGCCGTCCAGAAGCTCGCGGCGGCCGATGTCGTAGCGATTGCCATGGGCATGGCAGTAGAGCACGGCGGGGAAGGGGCCCGGTCCGTCGGGGCGACAAATCGTGCCGGGCATTTCGCCGATACGCGTCGTCAGGCGGATTTCCTCGACGACTTGGCCGTCCGTCGATGCGCTGCGGATTGTTTCGCTGCCGGCCAGTGGCGGCGCACCGCCGGGAAAGCCCAGAAGCGTCCACAGATTTGTCGCATCGATGCCGGTTCCGTCCATTCGTCCTTGCAATCGGTAATTTCGGCGATAAGCTTGTATACTAGTACTTCGGCGCTTTGGGAGGAGCAATTGCCGAAATTCGAATTCATCTCTTGTCGAACCGGAACGGCTGCGGAAGGGCTGCGCCCATGCCTCGCCTGAGCGCGGAAGCGGAACGTTTCGATCCCGGCCCGGCGCTGGACGATATCGCCATCGACCGGTCGCGCTCGATCGCCCCGCAGATCTACGACGCGCTGCGCGCCCGCATCGTCGACAATCGCCTGCCGCCCGGCGCGTTCCTGAGCGAAGCCGAAATCGCCCGTTTTTGCGATATCTCTCGCACGCCGCTGCGCGCCGCCCTGCAGCAGCTCGCCGGCGAGGGGCTGATCATCGTGCGTCCGCAGGTGGGCTCGGTCGTCGCGCCGCATGACGAGGCGCGTCTGCGCGAGGCGGTTTTTATCCGTTGCGCCATCGAGGAAGCGGTCGCCCGCCGCCTTGCCGAAACTGGCATCGATGAAGACCTTCTCGCACCGATCCTCACCGCGCAGAAACAGGCCGCGGAACGCGACGACTACATGACCTTCTTCCGCCATGACGAGCGCTTTCACGAGGCGCTTGCGGAGATGGCCGGTGTGCCCAATGCCTGGCATCAGGTCCAGTCGGTCAAGGCGCATGTCGATCGCAGGAGGCTGAAGCTCATGTCATCCATCAAGGGGCGTTCGATGCAGGCCTATCGGGATCATATCGCGTTGCTCGAACATATCCGCGCTCAAGATGCGGACGCCGCGGCGCGGGTCATTCGCGCCCATGTCGATTCCGTTTTCGAAACCGGAGAGGTGAACGGACAGGAACATCGGTAAGCCGGAAACCGGCTTGCTGGATAAAGCTTAGTGTACTAGTATACCAGTTCTCAAGGGAGGAGAATGCCATGACAAACAGATTGCATAAGACGCTCGTATTGGGCGTGGCGGCGCTCGGCCTGATGGCCGGCAATGCGCTCGCCGAAACCGAATTGCGCATGACCTGGTACAATGACGGCATCGAGGGCGAGGTCATGCGCGGCATCCTCGATCAATTCGAGACCGACAACCCGGACATCAAGGTCACGCTCGACGTCGTGCCCTACAAGGCGATTCTGGAAAGCCTGCCGGTGCAGCTCGCCGCAGGCGAGGGGCCTGATATCGCGCGTGTCACCGATCTCGGCGGCCTGTCGAAATACTATATGGACCTGACGCCCTATATTTCCGATCCCGCCTATTGGGAGGCCAATTTCGGCCCCTTCCTGAAATGGCTGCGCCAGCCGGGCGACACGACATCCATTTCCGGCTTCATGACGCAGCTCACCGTCACCGGCCCCTATGTGAACAAGACCCTGTTCGAGCAGGCCGAGGTCGACATGCCGGGCGAGGGCGCGACATGGGATGACTGGGCGAAGGCGTCTAAGGAAGTCGCCGACAAGCTCGACATCCCGATCCCGATGGCCTGGGACCGCTCTGGCCACCGCGTTGCCGGCCCGGCGATCTCCATGGGCGCAAAGATGTTCGATGCCGACGGCGAACCCGCGCTGGTCGATGACGGCCTGAAGATGATGGCCACCAAGCTCTACGACTGGCACCAGGACGGCACCATGGCGAAGGAGCTCTGGGGGTCGGTCTCCGGCTCGCAATATCTCGGCGCCAATGAGGATTTCGCCAACGCCAAGGTCGTCATGTACATGTCCGGCTCATGGCAAATCCCGCAATTCGCCGACAAGATCGGCGATGCTTTCGACTGGTGGGCGGTGCCCGCGCCGTGCGGACCGGCCGCCTGCACTGGCATGCCGGGCGGCGCGTCGCTGGTCGCGCTCAAGACCTCCAAGCATCCGGAGGAAGTCGGTAAGCTGATGGACTATCTGTCCTCCGAGGACGTGCTGGCGGAATTCTACGGCAAGACGCTGTTCATTCCGGGCCATCTCGGCCTTGCCTCGAAAGGCGTCGACTTCGCCACCGACGATCCGCGCGCCAAGCATGCGCTGTCGACTTTCTCGTCGGCGGTTCCGTCGATCTCGCCGATCGCCTTCGACCTGCAGGGCTATGTCAACAACCGCGTCATGTTCAACGCGCTCATCTCGCGCCTCGGCGAAGCCATTGTCGGTGAACTCACGCTCGACCAGGCCTTCGACCGCATGACGCAGGATGTCGAGCAGCAGCTCGCGGAGAAGAAGCGCGGCGGCTAAGGTCGCGCTAGAAAGTCTGACCTCCCTGCCGGGCGCGGTTACGGCTGCGCCCGGTCCTTTCTCGAAAGAACATGGCCCGACGCGGATCAATGGCACTCGAAGACACACCACGCTCCGGCGACAGTGGCTCATCGCGGTTCAACGCGATCGCCGCATGGCCCGTCCGCGTGCTCTTCACCATCCTCGACGTCCCCCTGCGCGGGCTGCAGCGCCTGCTCGGCATCCGCGCGATGCCCTATATCTTCATCCTGCCGAACCTCGCCTTTTTCGGCCTGTTCGTGGTCGTGCCGCTGTTCATCAATTTCGCCTTCTCGGTCACCGGCGGCACCAACCTCTATCTCGATGAACGGCCCTTTGTCGGGCTGGAGCAGTACGGTTTCCTGTTCGATTGCGGCAATTACCTCGATCCGACGACATGCCGCGAAGACCGCTTCTGGCACGGCGTCTTCAACACCTTCACCTTCGTGTTCTTCCAGGTCAGCCTGATCGTCCTGTTCTCGCTGATCACGGCGCTGATCCTGAACCGGGAAATCCGCGGCCGCGGTTTCTTCCGCGCCGCATTCTTTTTCCCTGTGTTGCTGTCGCCCGTCGTCGTCGCCCTGATCTGGAAATGGATCCTGCTGCGCGACGGCGTTCTCAACGCCTTCCTGGTCTCGATCGGCCTCGATCCGATCCTCTATTTCGTCTCGCCGACGTGGTCGATGTTCTGGGCGATCTTCGTCTCGGTCTGGGCCCATATGGGCTTCTACACGCTGATCCTGCTCGCCGGCCTGCAGGCGATCCCGCCGGATCTCTACGAGGCCGCCGAGATGGACGGCACGAAGCGCGAGCGCGTCTTCTTCCGCATCACGCTGCCCTTGCTCTGGCCCAACATGCTGGTGGTTATCGTGCTCGCGCTGATCAAGGCCGTGCAGATCTTCGACGAGGTCTTCGTGCTCACCGGCGGCGGTCCGGGCACCGCCACCCAGTTCATCGTCCAGTACATCTACACGACCGGTTTTTCGAACCAGGTGCAGAATTTTGGCCTCGCCGCCGCCGCATCCGTCGTGCTTGGCGTCGTGCTTTTCGTCCTGACGCTGCTGCAACTCGCCGCCAGCCGGCGCAAGGACGAGGCCTGACATGGCGGAGGCGAACACAATGTCCGACCGCTCCGTCACCCGCTTCCTCACCGCAAGGCGCGGCAACGGCGCCATGCACTGGACCGATATCTTCTCCTACATCTATCTCGCCCTCGGCGTCGCGCTGATGTTCGGTCCGGTCGTCTGGCTGGCGCTGTCCTCCTTCAAGACCGCCGCAGGCCTGCAGGAGTTCCCGCCGACGCTTCTGCCGCTCGGCCAGATCGAGCGTCCCGTCGAGGGCTATGACGACCCGCTGCCGATGTTCAAGGTGACGATGGAGGACGGCACGGTGCGCGAACTGGCGCAGGTCCGCCGCATCGGCATCATCGCCCAGATGGTCGACCCGGCAAATCCCGGCGAAACCATCAAGGTGCCGATCGCCAGCCGCGAGCCGATCCGCGAATTCCGCGTCGCCTGGGAGAACTACACGAAGCCGCTGGAGCGCTTCAACTTCCTGACTTACCTGAACAATTCGGTGATCGTCACGGCGGCGGCGACCTTGGTCACGCTGCTGATCAACTCCATGGCCGCCTTCGGCTTGGCGATCTACGAGTTCCGCGGCAGAAACGCGGTGATGCTCTTCGTCATCGGTACGCTGATGATCCCGATCACCATCATCCTCGTGCCGGCCTATCTGGTCGTCACGCAACTCGGCATGGTCAACACCCTCTGGGCGGTGATCCTGCCCGGCGCGGCGACGCCGACCGGCGTCTTCCTCCTGAGGCAATACATGCTGACCATCCCGCGCGACCTGATCGAGGCGGCACGCATGGACAAGGCCTCCGAATGGTCGATCTACTGGCGTATCGTCCTGCCGCTGTCGCTGCCGGCCATCGCCGTGCTGGCGATCTTCTCGGTCATGTGGCGCTGGAACGACTTCCTCTGGCCGCTGATCGTCTTGAACCGTTCGGAGGTCTACACGCTCCAGATCGGCCTCAACGCCTTCCAGGGCGAGCTCGACGTGCAGTGGCATTACGTGCTCGCCATGACCGTCGTCGCGCTGATCCCCGTCACGCTGGTCTTCGCTTTCCTGCAACGCTTCATCACCACCGGTATCGCGTCGAGCGGCATGAAATGATCCACGAAAAGCCCCTGATCTTGTTTGATCCTTTCCCGCGCAACGAGGCGATGGTGTTCACGCCGGACGTTGCCGTGGAACTCGGCCGCCTGTCGACGCTCGTTACCCATTTCGGCTCCCGCGCGCCGGACGATCTGGTCGAAAGCGTGCTTGCCGATGTCGAGATCATCGTCGGCCAGACGGCGATGGGAGAGGACCGGCTCGACCGCGCACCGAAGCTGAAGGCGATCCTCAACGTCAAGGCGAACTGGGAGCCGAATATCGACTACGCCGAATGCCAGCGCCGCGGCATCCACGTCCTTTCCGCCGCGCCGGCCATGGCGCCCGCCGTCGCCGAATACTGCCTCGGCCAGGCAATCGCGCTGGCCCGCGGCCTTCCCGCAGCCGACCGGCTGTTTCGGGGGGGCGAGGAGAAATACGGCATTGCCGGCAACAAGGCGGCCGTAAGCCTCTACGATGCCCGCGTAGGCCTCATCGGGTTCGGCAACCTGGGCCGCGCATTACTGCCGCTGCTGAATGCATTCGGATGTAACGTTTGGGTGCACGATCCTTGGCTGTCTGCCGGATATCTGCGGAACCTGGGGGTTCGTCCGACGCACATCGACGATGTCCTGATCGACTGCGACTTCATCTTCATCCTGGCTGGCGTCACAAGCGAGAATGAAGGCTTTTTAAGTCGTCACAAGCTGTCTTTCATCGGGAAGGATGCCTGCGTGGTCCTCGCGTCTCGCGCCGAGGTGGTCGATTTCGAAGCCTTCCTCGATCTTGCGGGGCAAGGGAAATTCCGCGCTGCAGTCGACGTTTATCCGGAGGAGCCCGTTCCGGCCGGCTCGCCGATCCGCGAGGTGCCGAATGTCCTGCTCTCCGCTCATCTCGCCGGCGGCATCGAGCCGTCCTATGAGCGCATCCGCGACATGATGATGGACGACATCCGCCAAATCCTCGCCGGCTTACCGCCGTTGCGAATGCAGCGCGCCGAGCCGAGCCAGGCGGCGATGGCCCGCAGTCGTTAGACGAAAGGAACACCCACGCGTGACGGAAATCCGCCTGAAAAACGTCCACAAGGCCTATGGCAATGTCGAGGTCATCCACGGCATCGACCTGCATGTCGAAAGCGGCGAATTCGTCGTCTTCGTCGGTCCGTCCGGCTGCGGCAAGTCGACCCTGTTGCGCATCATCGCCGGCCTTGAGAAGGTAACCGGCGGCGAGGTGCTCATCGACGGCGATGTCGTCAACGCGATCCCGGCCTCCGAGCGCGGTCTGGCGATGGTGTTCCAGTCATATGCGCTTTATCCGCACATGTCGGTCTACAAGAACATGGCCTTCGGGCTCGAGAATTCGCGCATGCCGCGATCCGAGATCGACAGCCGCGTCAACCAGGCGGCGGCGATGCTGCAGATCACCGATTACCTGCATCGCCGGCCGAAGCAGCTCTCCGGCGGCCAGCGCCAGCGCGTCGCCATCGGCCGTGCCATCGTCCGCGATCCCAAGGCCTTCCTGTTCGACGAGCCGCTCTCCAATCTCGATGCCGAATTGCGCGTCGCCATGCGCAAGGAACTGGCCGCACTGCACGGCAAGCTCGGCGGCACGATGATCTACGTCACCCATGACCAGATCGAGGCGATGACGCTGGCCAACAAGATCGTCGTTCTCAATGCCGGCCGCGTCGAGCAGATCGGCGCGCCGCTCGATCTCTATAACAAGCCGCAGAACACCTTCGTCGCCGGCTTTATTGGCTCTCCCCGCATGAATTTGCTGGAAGCCGAGATCGCCGAGGGCGAGGGCGAGGGCGGGTTGGCGCTGTCGGCGGGCGGCCAACGGATCGCCATTCCCGCAATCGACGGGCTGAAGGTGGACGACAAGATCACCTTCGGCGCGCGGCCGGAACATATCGCCATCGTCGGCGACAGGGAGGGCGATATCGAAGCGAAAGTGGATTTGACCGAACAATTGGGCGGCGAGACCTATGTCTACTGTACAGTCGACGGCCTGCCCCAACTGACCGTGCATCAGGTCGGCCAGCTTCCCGTCCATCGCGGCGAAACCGTGCATCTGCGCTTCAACCGCGACGAGATGCATGTCTTCGACGCGTCCGGCAAGGTGATCGTCAACGGATTCAAATCATGACAGCAGCAAAACTCGGTCTTGCCGTCATCGGAACCGGCATGGCGGCGACGCCGCATGCCCGGGCCCTTCAGGATCTGGCCGACACGATCGAAGTGCGCGGCGTCTATTCGCGGACGCGCGAAAAGCGCGAAGCCTTCGCCGCGGAATTCGGTTTTCCCGCCGCCGACAGCATCGACGCGCTCGCCGATGATCCCGCCGTCGACGCCTTGCTCCTGATCACACCGCCGAACCAGCGCTTGGACCTCATCCGCCGTTTTGCAGAGGCCGGCAAGCACATCCTGATGGAGAAACCGGTCGAACGCACGACCGAGGCGGCCGGGGAGATAGTGCGCATCTGCGAGGAAAACGGCGTCCGGGTCGGCATCGTCTTCCAGCATCGCTACCGCCAAGCGTCGCGAAAGCTGAAAGCCCTGATCGACGATGGCGCTCTCGGCGAAATCGGCCTCGTGCGCGTCGACATACCCTGGTGGCGCGAGCAGTCCTATTACGACGAGCCGGGCCGCGGCACCTATGAACGCGACGGCGGCGGCGTGCTGATTAGCCAGGCGATCCACACGCTGGACCTGATGCTGAGCCTCACCGGCCCCGTCGCCGTGGTTCAGGCGGTCGCGGCTACGACCCGCTTCCACAAGATGGAATCGGAGGATTTCGTCGCCGGCGGCATGCGTTTCGCCAGCGGCGTTCCGGGCTCGGTCACGGCGACCACCGCCTCCTATCCGGGCGATGCGGAATCCATCACGCTCGACTGCGAGAAGGCGAGCGCGCATTTGCAGTCCGGGGTGTTGACCATCCGCTGGCGCGACGGCCGCAGCGAAACCTTCGGCGAGACGGGCGGTACCGGCGGCGGCGCCGATCCGATGGCTTTCCCGCATGGCTGGCACCGCGATCTCATCGCGGCCTTCGCCGACGCGGTGCGCGCCGGCCGCGATCCCGTTCCCTCCGGCCGCGACGCACTCGACGTGCACCGCCTGATCGACGCACTGATCGCCTCCTCGCGCGAACGCCGCGCAATCGAAATTCCCTCTTCAACCGCCTGAAGGTATCCCATGAGTGACCTCAAACTCGCCGTCATCGGTGTCGACCATCGCCATATCTACGGCCAGCTGACCGGCATGCTCGAACTCGGCTGCACGTGCAAGGGCTGGTGGACCGAGGGCGATCCGCAGCCCGTCGAGGGCTTCGTGAAGCGTTTCCCCGACATCCCCCGCGTCGCCGACCGGCACGAATTGCTGGAAGATCCGGAAATCGATCTCGTCCTGCTCGCCGACATCCCGGCACGCCGCGCCGAACGCGCCATCGAGGCGATGCGCGCCGGCAAGGACGTCATGAGCGACAAGCCCGGCTGCACGACGCTCGAACAGCTCGACGCGATCAAGGCGACGGTCGCCGAGACAGGCCGCATCTGGTCGATCGACTTTTCCGAGCGCTTCGAGGTGCCGGCGGTCGGCAAGGCGGCGGAACTGGTCCGTGCCGGCGCGATCGGCAAGGTCGTCCAGACGGTCGGTCTCGGCCCGCACCGCCTCAACCGCCACACCCGCGAGGACTGGTTCTTCGAACAGGACCAGTATGGCGGCGTGCTGTGCGACATCGCCTCGCATCAGATCGACCAGTTCCTCTTCTTCACCGGCTCCGACGACGCCGAAATCGTCGCCTCCAGCGTCGGCAATTTCGCCCATCCAAGCGATCCGGGCCTCGAGGATTTCGGCGAGATCCTGCTGCGGTCCGACACCGGCCAGGGCTATATCCGCGTCGATTGGTACACGCCGGATGCGCTGCCAACCTGGGGCGACGGCCGCCTGACGATCCTCGGCACCGAAGGCACAATCGAACTGCGCAAATATGTCGACATCGCCGGCCGTCCCGGCACCGACCATGTCTTCCTCGTCAATGGCGAGCGTTACGAGCATATCGACGGCGCGGAGACGCCGCTTACCTATTTCCGCGATCTCGCCAACGACATTCGCGACCGCACCGAGACGGCGATGAGCCAGGCGCATTGCTTCAAGGTCATGGAACTGGCGCTGAAAGCGCAGGCGCAGGCCGTAAAACTCGGCAATCTGAAAGGCGCATGATGCTGAATGTCGCCATCCTTGGCGCCGGCATCGGCGCACAGCATCTCGACGGCTATCTCGGCTTGCCGGACCGCTACCGCGTCGCTGCGATCTGCGATCTCGATGCCGAAAAGGCCGGTGCGCTCGCCGCGAAAGCGGCCGATTGCTCGGCGGTCTCCGACGTGGACGCGATCATCGCCGATCCGGCCATCGACATCATCGACATTTGCCTGCCGCCGCATCTGCACGGCCCTGTCGCGATGAAGGCCTTCGCCGCCGGCAAACATGTCATCTGCGAGAAACCGATCGCCGGCAGCGTCGCCGAAGCGGACCGCATGCTCGCCGCCGCACAGGCCTCGGGCCGGCTCTTCGCGCCGATCTTCCAGTATCGCTACGGCCGCGGCCTCTACCAGCTGGCGGCGCTGCAGGAGCGGGGACTTGCCGGAAAGCCGCTCGTTGCCACGCTGGAAACGCACTGGAACCGCACCGCCGATTATTACGCCGTGCCCTGGCGCGGCAAATGGGCGAGCGAGCGCGGCGGCGCGGTGCTCGGCCACGCGATCCATATCCACGATCTGGTCACCGCCTTCTTCGGCCCGATCACCGAGGTCTCGGCAATCCTCGACACCCGCGTCAATCCGATCGAGACCGAGGATTGCGCGGCGATCGCCATGCGGACCATGTCCGGCGGGCTCGTGACCTCCTCGATATCGCTGGGCGGGGCGGGCGACTCGTCGCGCCTGCGCCTTGTCTTCGACGGGCTGACCGCGGAAAGCGGCCGCAATCCTTATGCGCCGGGCCAGGACGTTTGGACATTCTCGGCTCGCAATCCCTCCGAACAGCCGAAGATCGACGCCGCGCTGGCGGACATCGATGCGGAAATCGCCGACAGCCAGCAGGGCTATGTCGGCCAGTTTGCCGCCATTGCCGACCACCTCGAAGGCCGGCCCGCCGCGATCGTGACAGGAGAGGACGGCCTGCGCTCCATCGAGCTTGTCGCCGCCATCTATCAGGCCGCGCGCACAGGCGACCGCGTGAAGCTGCCGCTTGACCGGGACCTGCCGGTCTGCGTCGACTGGGTGCCCGGGGACGTGAAGGTCCCGTGACGGCCCGTCATAGCAGGACGGTGACGAAGAAGAAATAGATCAGCAGGCTGGAGACGTCCTGGATGATCGTGCAGATCGGCCCGGAGCCGAGCGCGGGGTCGGAGCCGAAACGCGTGAATGCCCAGGGCAGGCCAAACCCGACCACCGCCGACACCACGCCTCCGCCGAGCACGGCGAGCCCCACCGCCGCGGCCAGCCGGTGATCGCCGAAGCTCGCCATCACCAGCACCGCTGAAATCAGGCCCAGGACCAGCCCGATCCCGGTGCCGACCAGCAATTCGCCGCGCAACAGGCTGACGATATGGATGTCCTCGTCGAGCAGGCCACGCACCGCTACCGAGACCGCCTGGGTGCCAATGGCTCCGGCGATGTAGACGATGGCCGGCACGAAGAAGGCGACCGCGACATTGGCCGAGAGCGAGTGCTCGAACCCGGCCATGACGATGGTGATGATCGATGAGGCGAGCAGGCCGAACAGCAGCCATGGCAGCCGGCGGCGGATGCGGTTCCCGAGCGGCGCGTCGAGCCCGACGTCGCTGCCGTGCTCATGCGGCGTGATGCCGGCCAGCCGCTGCAGATCTTCCATGTGTTCGGCGCGCAGGATCCTCAACAGAGCCTCCGGCGGCACCGCGCCGATCAGCTTGCCGTCATCGTCGACCACCGGAACGGCGATCATGTCGAGATCCATGGCGAGAACGGCGATATCCTCCTGGTCGTCTTCGGGACGCACGGCTTCGTGCTCTTCCTCCATGATGTCGCCGATCGGCCGGTCCGTTTCGGCGAACAGGTCGTTGACCCGCACGATGCCCTGCAGCCGGCCTTCGTCGTCGGTGACGAAGACCGTGTCCGCGCAGTCGAACTTCCGCCCGCGCAGCGAGGCGATCACCTCTTCGATGGCCGTGTTCATTGTGGCGACCGGGATTTTTCGGACCATATGCGTCGCCGCGGTTTCGCGCTCGGCGATCCTGTCCGCCGGCAAGGTCTGGATATCGTTCACGCTATCCCCCGAAAGAAAATGGCGGGGTCAGAAGGCCCCGCCATTGTTACAGCATATTGAAACCGGTCAGGCCATCGCGGTCAGATCGTCGCCTCGAACAGGGCGCGCACATTCTCCGCGTTGAGCGCAACCGGATTGCCGCCGCAGGACGGATCGTCCAGCGCCATCGGTACCAGCTCGTCGAGCCGGGACGTGTCGACGCCCATCTCCGACAGTTTCTTCGGGATGCCGAGAGAGTCGTTCAGGTCGACGACGAAGGCGCGGAAACCGTCGAACCCGCCCTCGATGCCGAGATAGGCGGCGGCGCGCTCGATGCGCTCCTCGATCTCCGGCCGGTTCATGTCGAGCACGGCGGCCATCACCACGGCATTGGTCGTGCCGTGATGCGTGTTGTAAACCGCGCCGATCGGATGCGAGATCGCATGGATCGCGCCGAGGCCCTTCTGGAACGCCACCGCGCCCATCGAGGCTGCCGCCATCATCTGGCCGCGCGCCTCGATATCCGTGCCGTCGGTGTAGGCCCGGGGCAGGTATTCCTTGACGAGCCGCAGCCCCTCCAGCGCGATACCCTGGCTCATCGGGTGGAAGTGCGGCGAGCAATAGGCTTCAAGGCAATGCGCGAAAGCGTCCATGCCGGTTCCGGCGGTGATCTTTGCCGGCATGCCGACGGTCAGTTCCGGATCGGCGATGACGACGGAGGGCAGCACTTTCGGATGGAAGATGATCTTCTTCACATGGGTTTCGGAATTGGTCAGCACGCTGGCCCGGCCGACTTCCGAACCGGTGCCCGCCGTCGTCGGCACGGCGATGTTCGGCACGATGCCGTCGGGATCGGCTCGCGTCCACCAGTCGCCGACATCCTCGAAATCCCAGACCGGGCGCGTCTGGCCGCTCATGAAGGCGACCATCTTGCCGAGATCAAGACCCGAGCCGCCGCCGAACGCGATGACGCCGTCATGGCCGCCTTCGCGGAACACTTTAAGCCCCGCCTCGAGGTTCTTCTCGGTCGGGTTCGGGTCGACATCGGCGAAGATCGCCGAACCGAGCCCGGCTTCCTCCATCAGTTTCAGCGTGCGCTGGGTGATCTCCATCAGGGCGAGGCCCCGGTCGGTGACCAGCAGCGGCTTCTTGATGCCCGCCGCCGCGCAGGCTTCGCCGATCTCGGCGATGCGGCCTGCGCCGAAGCGGATGGCGGTGGGGTATGACCAGTTGGCTTTGAGGCTCATTTTGTTTTCCTGAAGTGATAGGATTTCGGCCGGGTCAGGTTGTGGAAACCGATGACGGACAGCGCGCCGCCGCGCCCGGTTTCCTTGCAGCCCGTCCAGCAAAGCGACGGGTCGAGATAGTCGGCCCGGTTCATGAACACGGTGCCGGTCTCGATGCGTGCGCCGATCCGCGCCGCGCGCTCCGGGTCGCTCGTCCACAGCGAGGCGGTGAGACCGTATTTGCAGTCGTTCATCAGCGCGATCGCCTCCTCGTCGTCCTTCACCGGCATGATGCCGACGACGGGGCCGAAGCTTTCCTCGCGCATGACTTCCATGTCGTGATTGACGTCGACGAGAATCTGCGGCGCGAGATAGGCGCCGCCGTCGTCGGCCGGGAACAGCGCCGGATCGACCAGCCCCTTCGCGCCCTTAGACAGCGCATCCTCGATCTGCGCGCGCACCGTCGCGGCGAAGCGGACATTGGCCATTGGGCCGATCGTCGTTTCCGCATCGAGCGGATTGCCGAGCTTCAGCTTCGAGGCCCATTCGGTGGCCTTCTCCACGAACGCGTCGAACAGGCTCTCGGCGACATAGATGCGCTCGATGCCGCAGCAGCACTGGCCGGAGTTGAACAGCGCCGCGTCCATCAGCGTGTCGACGGCCCAGTCGAGATCGGCGTCGTCCATGACATAGCCCGGATCCTTGCCGCCCAGTTCGAGCCCGAGCGGTGTGAAGGTGCCCGCCGCCGCCTTTTCGATGGCGCGGCCGCCGCCGACCGATCCGGTGAAATTGATGAAATCGAAGGCGCGCTCCGCGATCAGAGCCTCGGAGGTCGCGTGATCGAGATAGACATTCTGGAACAGGTCCGCCGGAATGCCGGCGCCGGTGAACGCCCGCACCATCCGTTCGCCCGCCAGCAGCGTCTGCGTCGCGTGCTTGATGACGACGGCGTTGCCGGCGATCAGGGCAGGGGCGACCGTGTTGATGGCAGTCAGATAGGGGTAGTTCCACGGCGCGATGACGAAGACGACGCCATGCGGTTCGCGCAGGATGCGGCGCTCGAAATCCCCGCTGTCCTCGGTGACGATCGGGGCGAGCGCGCTTTCGGCGATACCGGCCATGTAGCCGGCGCGTTCCTTCACGCCGCCGAACTCGCCGCCATAGCGCACCGGACGGCCCATCATATGCGCCAGTTCGGTGACCACCTCGTCGCCCATCGCGCCGAGCGCTTCCACGCCGGCCTCGACCGCCGCGACCCGGTCGGCAAGCGGTTTGGCCGCCCATTCCTTCTGCGCCGCGCGAGCGCGCGAAAGCCCGGCGCGAACCTCATCGAGGCCCATCACCGGGCGCTCGGCGAAAACCTCGCCATCGATCGGCGAGATGCATTTCAGTACACTCATGATGTTATGCCCTTTCAAAGCCGCGGGCGATTTCCCAGTCGGTCACGACGCGGTCGAACTCTTCCTGCTCCCATTCGGCAGCTCTTGTGTAGTGGTCCACCACGTCATCCCCCATTGCCTTGCGGAGAAATGCGGAATTGCGAAGTGTCTCCGTGGCTGCGCGCAGCGTGGAGGGGATTTCGCCGGCCTTCCTGTCTTCATAGACATCGCCCGTGGTGGGCGGCGCGAGGTCCATCTTGTCCTCGATCCCCTTGATGCCGGCCGCCAGCATCGCGGCGAGCGCCAGGTAGGGATTGATGTCGGAGCCGCCGATCCGGCATTCGACGCGAACGCCCTTCGTGCCGTCGCCGCAGAGCCGGAAGCCGGCGGTACGGTTATCCACCGACCAGACGGTTTTCGTCGGCGCGAACGTGCCCTTCATGAAGCGCTTGTAGCTGTTCACATAGGGCGCCAGGAAGAAGGTGTAATCCGGCGCATAGGCGATCAGTCCCGCCATGTAATTGCGCATCAGGTCCGACATGCCGAGTTCGGAATCCTTGTCGTAAAAGGCGGGCGTTCCATCCTTCCACAGAGACTGATGGACATGGGAGGACGAGCCGACGCGGTCGTGGTGCCATTTCGGGAGAAATGTCGCCGCATGGCCCTGCTGCCAGGCGATTTCCTTCACCGCGTGTTTCGCGATCGTGTGGTGATCGGCGCAATCGAGCGCCGCGGCGTAGCGGATATTCAGCTCTTCCTGTCCGGATTCGGCTTCGCCCTTGGAGTTTTCGACGGGAATGCCGGCGGCATAGAGGTGATTGCGGATCGGCCGCATGACCGCCTCTTCCTTGGTGGTCTGGAGGATGTGGTAATCCTCGTTGTAGCCGCTGATCGGATCGAGGTCGCGGAAACCGCCTTTGCGGATATCGTCGAAGCTTTTCTCGAAAAGGAAGAACTCGAGCTCGGTCGCCATCATGGCGTCGAAGCCCATGGCTTCGAGGCGGGCGAGTTGCCGCTTCAGCACCGCGCGGGGTGAATGCGGAACGGGGTCATGCGTGTGATGATCGAGCAGGTCGCACAGGACCATGGCCGTGCCCGGCAACCACGGCACCGGACGCAAGGTGTCGAGGTCGGGCTTCATGACGTAATCGCCATAGCCGGCGCGCCAACTCGTCGAGGCGTAGCCGTCCGGCGTCGCCATTTCGAGATCCGTCGCCAGCAGGTAGTTGCAGCAATGGGTTTCTTCATAAGAGGTTTCGACAAAATTCTGCGCGTGAAAACGCTTGCCCATGAGACGGCCCTGCATGTCGACGATGCAGACGAGCACGGTGTCTATGCTGCCGTCGGCGACGTGTTTTTTCAGCGTGTCGAAAGTCAGATTTCCGGGCATGTCGGTGAACCTCTTCAAACGGAAGGACGGGGCGCCGAAACGCCCCGCCTCTTGGTTGTGTTACGGCAATCAGGTGTAGCGATAGGGCCGTCCGGCCTTCGCCATGTCTGAATTGTATTTGCGGAAGATCTCGACGACTTTCGCCTTGGTTTCGGACTCGGCCGCGATCTCGTCCCAGAACTTCACCGCCGCGTCTTCCACCGTCTGCCATTCGGCGTCCGGGATGGAGGTCAGCTGCATCTTCGTGCCATTGACGCGAAGGTTCGCTTCGCCACCCCAATACCAGTGCTGGCGGTAGTAGTGCGAGCTTTCGAACACCACCGACATCAGTTCCTTCAGATGATCCGGCACCTCGTTCCAGCGGTCCATATTGGCGAAGAAGTGGCCGATCCAGGCGCCAGAGATGTTGTTGGTGAGGAAGTAGTTGGTCACGTCGGCCCAGCCGACCGTGTAGTCCTCGGTGATGCCCGACCAGGCGATGCCGTCGAGTTCGCCGGTCTGCACCGCGACTTCGATGTCTTCCCAGGGCAGGGTGACCGGAACGACGCCGAACTGCGCGAGGAAGCGGCCGGCGGTCGGGAAGGTGAAGACGCGCTTGCCCTTCAGATCCTCGAGGCTGTTGATCGGGTCCTTGGTGGCGAAGTGGCACGGATCCCACGAGCCCGCGGAGATATGCTTGACGCCCACCTTCTCGTATTCGGCGTCCCAGATCTCTTTCAGGCCGTACTGGTTGAACAGCACCGGCACGTCGAGCGAGTAGCGGCAGCCGAACGGGAAGTAGCCGCCGAACACGGTCACTTCGGTCGGCGAGGCCATCGAGTCGTCATCCGACTGCACGGCGTCGATCGTGCCGTTCTGCATGGCGCGGAACAGTTCTCCGGTCGGCACAAGCTGGTCGGAGGTGAAGAGCTGAATCTCCATCTCGTCGCCGGCGATCTTGTTGAAGCTGTCGACGGCCGGTTTGATAACGTGCTCGGCGAGCGCCGGACCGGCATAGGTCTGCAGCCGCCATGTGATCTTCGACTGCGCGATGGCGGGCGCGGCGAGGGTGGAGCCGGCGGCTGCGCCGACAGCGCCGATACCGGCATTCTTGATGAAACTGCGTCTCGTGGTCATGGTCACCTCCTGGTGGTTGCTAATTGCATTGCCTTTGCTCCGTTCGCCGGAGTCTCGTTATCTCCCGTAGACCTGCTCTGGCAGCCAGAGCGCGATTTCAGGGAAAGCCATTACGATTGCGAGCGCCACGACCATCACGAACACGAACGGGACGATCGAGCGGTAGATGTCGCGCAAGCCGATTTCCGGGGGGGCCATGGCGCGCATGAGGAACAGATTGTAGCCGAAGGGCGGTGTCATGTAGGCGATCTGCGTGGTGATCGTGTAGAGCACCCCGTACCAGATCAGGTCGAAGCCGAGCGCCCGCACCAGCGGAATGTAGAGCGGCGCGACGATGACCAGCATGGCCGTGTCGTCGAGAAACGTTCCCATCAGGATGAAGCTCAGCTGCATCAGGATCAGGATCGCCCAGGGCGAGAGGCCAAGCTGTTCGGTGAAGAAGCTCTCGATCGCCCTGACCGCGCCGAGCCCGTCGAACACCGCGCCGAAGCCGAGCGCCGCGAGGATGATCCACATGAACATGCAGGAGATCGCCAGTGTCTGGCGCACCGAGGTCTCGAACACCTCCTTCGTCATCCGGCCCTTGAGGACGGCGGCGAGAAACGCCGTCACCGCGCCAATCGCCGAACTCTCCACCAGCGAGGTCCAGCCATTGACGAAAGGCACCATCATCGCCGCGAAGATGACCAGCGGCAGGACGCCGGCGCGCAGAAGCCGCAATTTCTCCGACATCGGCACATTGCGCTCTTCCTTCGGCAGCGCCGGGCCGAGTTCCGGATTCATCCGGCAGCGGATCGCGATATAGACCACGAAAAGCGCGGCCATCATCAGGCCCGGAATGATGCCCGCAAGCCAGAGCTGGCCGACCGGCTGCCGCGCGATCATCGCATAGAGCACCAGCACGACGGACGGCGGCACGAGGATGCCGAGCGACGACCCCGCCTGGATCACCCCTGTGACCATGATCTTGTCGTAGCGGCGCTTCAGCAGTTCCGGCAGGGCGATGGTCGCGCCGATCGCCATGCCGGCGACCGACAGGCCGTTCATAGCCGAGATCAGTACCATGAGCAGGATCGTGCCGATGGCGAGCCCGCCATTGATCGGCCCCATCCAGACATGGAACATCTTGTAGAGATCGTCGGCGATCTTCGATTCCGACAGGACGTAGCCCATGAAGATGAACATCGGCAGCGTCAGCAGCGGGTACCACTTCATCAGCTTCATCGCCGCCGAAAAAGGGATGTTGAATCCGCCGGTTCCCCACAGGAAGATCGCGGCCGCCGCCGCGACGAAGCCGATGGCGCCGAAGACGCGCTGCCCGGTCAGCAGCATCAGCATCATCGACGAGAACATCGTGATCGCGATCATCTCGTAGGACATCAGATTTCCTCTCCGCGGATGCGAAAGATGTCCTTGATGAGTTCGGAGACGCTTTGCAGGATCATCAGCAGGAAGCCGATGCACATGGCGATCTTGATCGGCCACAAATAGGGCCGCCATGCGGTCGGGCTGCGCTCTCCGTATTGCAGCGAATATTCGGTGCTCTCGATGCCACCCATCAAGAGCACCACGAGAAAGAAGATCAGGAACAGCACGGTGAAGCTGTCGAACCATGCCTTGGTCTTCGGCGACCAGTCGCCATAGAACAGGTCCATGCGCACATTGGATCCGAGCTGTATCGAGTAGGGGCCGCCGAGAACGTAGTAGGCGACCATCGCGAACTGCGCCATTTCCAGCGTCCACAGCGACGGCAGGAAGAAGGTCTTCGAGATCGAGGACCACAAGAGGATACCGATCATCACGAAGATGCCGTACATCATGATCCGGCCGAGCCGGTAATTGATCGCGTCGACGATCAGAACGTAGTTGCGGGCAAGCGAACTCATCCGGACTGTCTCTTTTCGAATGCGGGGCCGGCCGGATGCTCACACGCTTCCAGGCCGCTTTCAATCATCCCGTGCAGCACTTCGGCGATCCGGTTGGCGCCGGCGGCGTCGCCGACGAAATCGTTGCGGATCTCGATCATGACATTGAGCAGGCCTGCCGGCAGCGCATGCTCCTTCAGCGTATGCGTCACGCCATCGGTCGGGCCATAGGGCTCGTTCAGTTCCGTTTTCAGCATTGTATAGGAAGGCGCGGCGGCGTGGATGGCGCGCGCCAGCCGGTCGTCGGCGTCGTGCAGGATGCCCAGTTCGACCTCCCGGAACGCGCCGTAATAGACCGGCGTGAAACTGTGGATCGTCACGAGGACCGGGTCGGAGGAACGCCGCGCCGCGATGGTTTCGGCAAGCAGCGCGCGGAACGGCTCGTAGACGTCGCGCACCCGGGCCTGCCGGTCGCTGTCCGTCAGCTTCGAATTGGCCGGCGCCTCGATCAGCTCGCTCTTGGCCGGGATCGAATCCTTGGCCTCGGGAGGCCGGTTGCAGTCATAGACCAGGCGCGAAACCCGCGATGCGACCAGCGGCGCGTCGAGCATCTCGGACAGCCGCATCGCTACGGCGCGTGCGCCGATATCCCAGGCGGCGTGCGACAGCCGGTCTTCGGCGCGCAGTCCCAGCCCCTGCAGGCTTTCGGGAATGGCCGCGCTGGCGTGTTCGCAGACGAGAATGACGCGCGACCGCCCTTCCGGATTGATCACCTCGGCGGCGGGCTGTTCGGATGGCGCCAGAATGGCTGCGGCTTGCGCGGAAAATCCCATGGTACAAATCATTACGGTTAAATCTTATCTGTCAATATCGTTTCAGTAGACATCGCTACATTTTCGGGTGTACCCCGAAAGGGAAGGAGGACCGCCTTGGCCGAGACACTGCCTTCGGTGAAGATGCGCATTCAGGAACGCATGGAGACGCTGACGCCGTCCGAACGCCAGCTGGTCGGCGCATTGCTGCAGGATTATCCCGTGTCAGGTCTCGGTTCGATCACCGAGGTGGCCCGCCTGGCGAACGTCTCGACGCCGACGGTCATCCGCACGGCGCGCAAGCTCGGCTTCGACGGTTTTCCGGACATGCAGGGCGCGATCCGCGACGAGATCGCGGCGCAAATCCGCGAGCCGATTTCACGCCGCGACGCCGGCCGCGCCAACACGTCCGACGAGCACACGCTCAACCAGTTCGCCGACGCCGTCTCGGCCAATATTCACAACACGCTGCAACGGCTGAACCCGGACGTCTTCGACGCCGTGGTGAAAATCCTCGCCGACCCGAAACGCCACATCTATCTCGCCGGCGGCCGCATTACCCGCTCCAACGCGGATTACTTCTTCAACCATCTGCAGATCATCCGGCCGAACGTCACGCTGCTGTCGCAGACGCCCAATGTCTGGCCGCAATATCTGCTCGACATGGGCAGGAAGTCGGTCCTGATCCTGTTCGACATCCGGCGCTACGAGACCGACATGGCCCGGCTCGCCCGGCTCGCCCGCGACCGCAACTGCACGATCGTGCTCTTCACCGACCAGTGGGGTTCGCCGATCAGCCGGCTAGCCGATCACTGCTTCCACGCGCTGGTCGAAGCGCCGTCGAGCTGGGATTCCACCGTCGCGATCATGCTCATCGTCGAGGCGCTGATCGCCGACATCCAGGCAGCGCGCTGGGAAGACTCCAAGGGCCGCATCGAGGAACTGGAATCGATGTTCGGCAAGACCAAGCTGTTCCGCAATCAGGGATGAGCGCTAGCCGGTCTGCTTCGGTCCGCGATTGAGCAGCCACACCGCGACGCCCCCGGTAACATAGGCAATGACGCCATAGAGCGCCGGCGGAATGGCCATTTCGGCATTGTCCAGCATGTATTCGCTAAGCGCGAGCGCGATGACCAGCGCGGCGTTGTGAATGCTGACCGACATGGTGATCGCGACGGTCTGGCTACGGTCCACGCCCATCAGCCGCGGCGCGTAGTATCCGACAAGAAGGCTCGCCACGTTGAAGATCAGGACGGTCGCTCCGATCGCTGGAGCCCACTGCATCGCGACCTTCCATTGGCTGACCAAGGCGAACAGGACGACCAGCGCGAGAAAGGCGGTCGCCAGCGTTTTGACCGGCCGGTCCAGGCGGGCCGCGACGTCCGGATAGAGGCTGCGGATATAGACGCCGACAAGCGCCGGCACGATTGCGACCGCGAATATCTGCAGGACTTGCCAGATCTGCAGATAGACCGTGTTCGCCTCGCCATAGAACAGCATCAGCGAGACGTTCGCGATGATCGGTATCGTGACGAGCGCCAGCAGAGACGTGACGGCCGCCAGCATCAGGCTCAAGGCGACATCGCCGCGGGCGAGATGCGTGAAGATCGTCGCCGATGTTCCGCCGGGGCTTGCCGCGAGAAGCATCATGCCCACCGCGATGCTCGGCGGAAGGTCGGAGACAAAGACCAGCCCGAGACAGAAAAGCGGCAGCAGCAGGATCTGGCAGAAAAGCCCGACGAAGATCGGCTTCGGCTTCGTGAAGACCCGCGTGAAATCGTCGAACTTCAGCGAAAGTCCGAGACCCAGCATGATAATGACGAGCGCGACAGGGAGCCCGATGCTGATCGCGATACTTGACTGCATGGCGCCTTCCTCCGGCCCCCGCACGCTATTCGCCCCGGCATATTATGTAAGATGCCGGTTATTATCCGGTGAAGCCTTCATAGCCTCACCGGACAGGCGGTTATTCCGCCGCCGCGTAGCTCTCCAGCGGCGGGCAGGTGCAGACGAGATGACGGTCGCCATGCACATTGTCGACGCGCGAAACCGGCGGCCAGTATTTCGACGCCGCCGTCTCGCCCCCCGGCATCGCCGCGACGCTGCGCGGATAGGGATGCGCCCAGTCGTCGGCCAACACGTCGTCTGCCGTATGCGGCGCATTGACCAGCGGATTGTCGTCGCCCGGCCAGTCTCCCGCCTCGACCTTTCCGGCTTCCCCGGCGATGGCGATCATCGCCTCGCAGAACCGGTCCAGTTCCGCCTTGGGCTCCGATTCCGTTGGCTCGACCATCAGCGTGCCCGCCACCGGCCACGACATGGTCGGCGCGTGGAAGCCGTAATCGATCAGCCGCTTGGCGATGTCGTCCACGGTGATCCCGGCGCTCGTCTTCAATACGCGCGTGTCGACGATGCACTCATGCGCGACACGGTTCTTGCGGCCCTTGTAGAGCACCGGGTAATGCGCCTCGAGCCGTTTGGCGATGTAGTTCGCCGACAGGATCGCCGTTTCCGACGCCCGCTTCAGCCCGTCCGCGCCCATCATCCTGATATACATCCAGGTGATCGGCAGGATCGACGCGCTGCCATAGGCCGCCGCGGCGACGGCATTGTCCGACCCTTCCGAGACATGGCCCGGCAGGAAGGGAGCGAGATGCGCCTTGACGCCGATCGGCCCGACGCCCGGGCCGCCGCCGCCATGCGGAATGCAAAAGGTCTTGTGCAAATTCATGTGGCAGACATCGGCGCCGAAATCGCCGAGCCGGGCGAGCCCGACCAGCGCATTGAGATTTGCGCCGTCGAGATAAACCTGCCCGCCATGGGCATGAACGATCTCGCAGATATCGCGGATGCCTTCCTCGAACACGCCATGCGTCGAGGGATAGGTGATCATCAGGCCCGCCAGCCGCTCGGCATTTGCCTCGGCCTTGTCCTTCAGGTCGCCGATATCGACATCGCCGGTTTCCGTGCATTTCACGACAACGACGTCGAGCCCCGCGACATGCGCGGAAGCCGGATTGGTGCCATGGGCGGAGGAGGGGATCAGGCAGACCGAGCGCTGATCGTCGCCGCGCGATTCGTGATAGCGCCGGATCGAGAGCAGCCCGGCATATTCGCCCTGGCTGCCGGCATTCGGCTGCAGCGACACCGCGTCGAGCCCGGTGATCTCGGCGAGCCACGCCTCCAGGTCGTCGAACATCGCCCGGTAACCCTCGGCATGTGCCTTCGGCGCGAAGGGATGCAGATTGGCGACCGCGTCCCAACTGACCGGCATCATTTCGGCCGCCGCGTTCAGCTTCATCGTGCAGGATCCCAGCGGGATCATCGCCCGGTCGAGCGCGAGGTCCTTGTCGGCGAGCTTGCGCAGGAACCGCATCATCTCGGTTTCCGAGCGGTTCTCGTGAAAGACCGGCTGGGTCAGGAAATGGTCGCCGTCCCGCGCCGGGGGCAGGGAGGTCTCGGTGGAAGCAGGGGCTTTCGCGCCGAACAGCTCTGCAAGCGCAACGAGATCCGCCTCGGTCGAGGTCTCGTCGAAGGCGACGGACACCGTGTCCGCGTCGATGACGCGGATCAGCCGCCCGCCTTTCTCCGCGTCCGCGGCAATGGCCCGCGCCTTTCCGGGCACCGAAAGCGCCACCGTGTCGAAGAAGCGCGCATCGGTCACGCCGACAGCCTCCGCGAAGCGGGCCGCGAGCCCGTGCACATGCCCGGCAATGGCGCGAAGCCCCGCCGGTCCGTGCCAGATCGCATAGGCCGCCGCCATGTTGGCGAGCAGCGCCTGCGCCGTGCAGATATTCGAGGTCGCCTTGTCGCGGCGGATATGCTGCTCGCGCGTCTGCAGCGCGAGACGGTAGGCCGGCCGGCCCTTGGCGTCGATGGATTCGCCGACGAGACGCCCCGGCAGCATGCGCGTCAGCGCCTCCGAAACCGCCATGTAGCCGGCATGCGGCCCGCCATAGCCGAGCGGAACGCCGAAGCGCTGCATCGATCCGACCGCGATGTCCGCGCCCCAGTTCGCCGGCGCGTCGAGCACTGTCAGCGCCAGCGGATCGGCGACCGCGACGATCAGCGCGCCCAGGTCTTTCGCCTTCGCGATCGTCTCGGCATGGTCGCCATAGACGCCTTTCGTATCAGGCCAGGAGACGATGACGGCGGCGGTCGCCTCGCCGATATCGTCCGCGACGGTCAGTCCAAGCGCATGGCAGCGCGTCCTCACCACGTCGAGCGTTTGCGGATGCGGCGCGCCGGCAAAGACGATCTCGCCGCGTTTGTCGCGGTGGTGGCGCAGCGCCACGCCGACGGCTTCGGCGACCGCGGTCGCCTCGTCCAGAAGTGAGGCCGACGCAACCGGCAACCCCGTCAATTCCGCGACAAGTGTCTGGAAATGAAAGAGAAGTTCGAGCCGTCCCTGGCTGATCTCCGGCTGGTAGGGCGTATAGGCCGTGTACCAGGCGGGGTTCTCGAACAGGTTGCGTTTGATGACCGGCGGCACGTGGCAGCCGTGATAGCCCTGTCCGATGAAGCTCTTCATGACAGTGTTGCGGGCCATCATGGCGCGCAACTCGGCAAGCGCATCCGTCTCGCTCGCGGCGGCGGGCAGGTCCAGTGCGCGGTCGAGCCGGATCGGCCCGGGCACGGTCTCGCTGATCAGCGTTTCCACCGAGGGAACGCCGATCGTCGTCAGCATGGCGCGGATATCGGCTTGCGACAGGCCGATATGGCGGCGATCGAAGGAGGCGGGAGCGGAACTCATCGGCGGACCTCAGGCAATCGATGTCTTGTAGGCGTCTGCATCCATCAGCCCGTCGAGCTGGCTCTCGTCGGAGATGCTCATCGTCCACAGCCAGCCGTCGCCCTCGGCTGACGAATTGATCAGCCCCGGTTCCGACGTGAGCGCATCGTTGACCGACTTCACCTCGCCATCGACCGGCGCGTAGACGTCGGAGGCCGCCTTGACCGACTCGACGACCACCAGCGCGTCGCCCTTCGACACGGTCGCGCCGGGCGAGGGGAGGTCGACGAAGACGAGATCGCCCAGCTGTTCCTGCGCATGCCCTGTAATGCCGACCGTCGCGATGCCGTTTTCGACGCGGATCCACTCGTGGTCTTCAGTATAATAAGTCGTGCTCAAGGCGATCATCCTTTTTGGCTGCGTTTGACGATGAAGGGGAGTTTGACGACGCGCATCCCGACAGGCTTGCCGCGCACATCGGCGAAGAGTTGCGTATCCGGCTTGGCAAGCGCCGCCGGCACATAGCCCATGGCCACCGGATGTTCGGCGGACGGGCCGAAGCCGCCAGACGTGACGCGGCCGGCCGGCTTCCCGTCCGAATCGGTCAGCGCCGCCCCGGCGCGCACCGGCTGGCGGCCGTCCGCCTGCAGCCCGACGCGCTTCTGCGCCGGCCCGGCGGCGATGATGTCGGCCAGACGTTTTGCCCCGATGAACGGCCCGCCCTCGCGCAAGCCCTTGGGAATGGCCCAGATCAGCCCGGCGCTGACCGGATCGGTCTCCTCGTCGAGGTCGTTGCCATAAAGACAGAGCCCGGCTTCCAGCCGCAGGCTGTCGCGCGCTGCAAGCCCTACCCATTCGACGCGCTCGTCCCGGGCGAGGCTATCGGCAAAGGCGCTGGCGCGGTCCAGCGGAAGCGCGATCTCGAAACCGTCTTCGCCCGTATAGCCCGAACGCGTGACGAACCAGCCCGGCCGCGGCTCGAAGCCCGACATGAAGGAAAGACCGGAAATGTCGATGCCATTGTCATCCATGATCGCCGCCGCATCCGGGCCCTGCAGTGCGAGGAAGACGCGGTCCAGCCGCTCTATGGCGACATCGAGCCCGGCCGCATGGTCGCGGATCCATTGTTCGTCGACGGCGGCGCGCGCGGCATTGGCGACGATCGTGAATCGATCTTCTGCCAGCCGCGTGACGATCAGATCGTCGATGACGCCGGCATCCTCGTTCAATAGAAATGTATATTTGGACGCCCCAAGCGTCTGGTCGGCGGCCTCCACCGGGCAGAGCGTGGCGACCAGCTTCGCCGCATCCCTCCCGGAGACCTCGAACAATTGCATATGCGATATGTCGAAGAGACCGGCATGCGCGCGGCAATGCAGGTGCTCCTTCAGGACACCGAGCGGATAGGAGACCGGCATATCCCAGCCGGCAAAGGGCCCGAACCTGGCCCCGGCGCGCGCGTGAAGATCCTTCAGCGGCAAATGTTTGAGGGAATCGCTCTCGGTCATCGGCACCCTTTCCGTCAGTCAGCACAAACCGGCCATCGGCGATGGCTGGTCGCGCCCCTCTGTCGGAAGCCTGAGAGACTCGCATTCCCGGAACCCTGTCGGGAACACTTACACCTTCGGCGCGGGGATAAACCCCGACTTTCCAGAGTGCCTTGACCTGTCAGCGGTTCCTTTTGCCTGAGAGATTTCGGGCGATTTCCCCTTCGGCGGCCTTTCGGCTCTCTCCCGCTGACAGACCGGGCCGAAACCCGTGAGCTGCGGCGAGGGTAGCGCAGCGCGCGGCGGTTGTCACGGCGATAGTTGCGGGAGACATCGGCGCCCGGAGGGGCGGGACAGTCCTACTCGGCGGCCTGCATGAGCGAGGCGATCGCCTTTTCCTGTTCGGATTTTTCCTGGCGGAACGTCTCGAGCGCGGCGACGCACTGGTCGAGATCATTCGTCGCGAGATGAGCGTAGCGCAACGTCATCTGGATCGTCTGGTGACCGAGAAAAGCCTGTACGCGGCGCAAATCGATGCCGGCCTGGACCAGGCGCGAGGCGCAGGTATGACGCAGAATATGCGGTACGATCTGCTTGTCCTTTTCCAGCCCGGTCTCTTTCTTTACGGCGTTCCAGTCATAGAGGAAACGCGGAAGGTCTCGGGCGCCAGAAAGCCGAATCTAAGGAGTATCGTCCTGTGATCCCGGCGGAGGCGCCGGACGGTTCGGATGCGCCTCTCGCGGTTTCCGAAGGGAATCGCCGTCGCGGTCCGACCTCGTCCGGCGCTGTATGATTCGCATCAAGGCCGCGGAAGCGCATTGATCCTGCCGCAAGGCACGCACGGCTCGAAGCGCCGATTCGAGTCGCAGGGGCGTGTCGAAAACCTCAATTTTAACCGGCCGGTAAGGAATATGGCGGGGCCAGACGCGAAATCGTGTCTTTTGTGCAACAGGGCCGCCGGAACGATGTGCGGGAGGGCATTTCGCGGTCGGTTGTCTGTTGCGCGCAATTTTCGGTTCGGTATTTATCGTTGCGAGAGATGGGCGCTGAAGTGTGCATCTTTCTGTTGGGGATGGGACAGCTCGCTGTCCTTCAGCACAAAGCCCAGACCCGTTTTTAACTTTTGACTGGAGGTCAGATCATGAAAACCAAGAGCCTTCTTCTCGGCTCCGCAGCGGCCCTGTTCGCTGTCACCGGCGCTCGCGCAGCAGACGCCGTGATCATCCCGGAACCGGAAGCCGTCGAATACGTTCGCGTCTGCGACGCTTACGGCGCCGGCTACTTCTACATCCCCGGCACCGAAACCTGCCTGAAGATCAGCGGCTACGTTCGTTTCGAAGGTCGCTACGACAGCATCAATTACGACGACAACACTCGTTATGACGATGCGAGCTACGCCGATCTGTACACCAAAGCCTATGTCAGCCTGACGGCCAGCAGCGAAACCGAATACGGCACGCTGACCAGCTTCATCGCCTTCAAGGGCGAAAGCGGCAAGTCAGAAGTTGGTGATCTCTGGTATGACTACGATCTCGACGAGTACTGGGATTACACCGACAGTTCGTCCTTCGGCCTGGATGAGGCTTACCTCGAAATCGCCGGTCTGCGCATGGGTTACTTCAACCATTGGCTCGACTCCGGCATCGCAGGCGAGACCGACTTCCAGGGCTACAACGCGAAGTTCGACTCGATCCGCTACATGGCCGATTTCGGCGGCGTATCGGTCGGCGTGTCGCTCGATGAGCCGAACGGCTTCCTGCATTACGACGATCCGAACGTGACGACGATCGACGGCGCTGTTCTCGGTGTATCCGGCTACCTCGGCGCGACTGTCGGCATGGTCGATGCTTCGGTCGTCGGCTATTACGACTTCGGTGCTGAAGAAGGCGGCGTTCGCGGTATCGCCAAGCTGGCTCTCGGCCCCGGCTCGCTCGAAGGTCTCGCTCTCTGGAACAGCGGCGCAAGCGGCTACTCCCCGCTTGGCACCTTCGGTATGGGTCATGATGGCGCTTCCTACATCGATTACGGCTTTGGCGTTGCCTACGCTGCCGACATCAATGACAAGCTGACCGTCACTCCGGGCTTCATGTGGGCTTCCTTCAAGGAAGACGAAGTCCCGGGCTACTCGGAAGACAACACGATGTGGCAGGCCGGCGTAACCGTCGACTATGAAATCGCGACCAACTTCACCACCAAGGTCAGCCTTCAGTACTTCAGCTTTGAAGACGATGAGACCGGTGGCGGCAACTGGGACAACGACTTCAACGGCTGGGACTTCTTCTGGCGCTTCCAGCGCGACTTCTAAGCTGTTGATCTAGCTGATCAAGCAGGCTAAGAGTGCCCGGCGGACTAACAGTCCGCCGGGCATTTTTTTCACTGTAGTTCATGGGTTGGCGGATTTTGGAAAGCCATTCGAGACAGAAGAAATTGCAGCCGCAGGGAATAATGTGGATTGCAAGCTATCCGAAGTCCGGGAACACGTGGTGCCGCGTCTTCATACACAATATGGCTTTGGTGTTGTCCGGGCATCAGGCCGATAGTTCGAAGCTTGACGAATTCAAAGAACTATCGGGCTGGGAGATTTCCTTGAAACTGTTCCCGGCCAAGCTGGGCAAGCCTCCCAACGAATGCTCGGCTGAAGAGATAGCGGCGGTCCGTCCGTCGGTTCAACGCGAGCTGGCGAAATCTCATCCCGGCGTTGCCTTCGTCAAGACGCACAACGCCCTGATGCAAAACTATGGCCACCCCACCATAAACCTGTCCGCCACATTCGGTGCGATTTACATTGTTCGGAACCCGCTGGACGTTTGCTTGTCGCTGGCGGCTCAGAACAATACGGGCATTGACGAGGCCATCGACGAAATGGCCTGCAAGGGGTTCGTGCACGCCGCCAGCCCCCATTCCGCCCATGAGGTCTACGGATCGTGGACACAGAATGTCTTTTCCTGGACCCGACAGTCAAATCCCGCATTTCTGATTGTTCGGTACGAGGACATGATAACTGATCCGAAAGCAGTATTTCGGCGGATAAGCCGCCATTTGCAGATCAATCCGAGCGAAGAACAGCTTGCCGAAGCGATACGGCGCTCCTCCTTCGATGAAATGACATCGAAGGAGAAGGATTCAGGTCAGAAATTGATCCGGAAAGCCGAAACGCCGTTCTTCAGGGTCGGAAAAATGGATCAATGGAAGACTGAACTTAGCGACGTCCAGATGAACCGGGTCATTGCCGAACACGGTGAGCAGATGCGTCGGTTCGGATATCTCTAGGGGCTGTCGCGCCGGTTTAGGTTTTCGATCTTGGCCAGAAAACGCTCGATCGCTTCCGGAATGCCGTCGGTATGGAGCAGGGGCGGGTGGCCCTGACCGGCGATTTCCATCACCTGCATGTCCGGATGGCGCCCTGACATCGCCGCGACCGTCTTCTTCGACAGCAAGCTCGAATGCTCGCCGCGCAGCAGCAATACGGGGATCTTGCTAAGCCCGATGAATTGCGGCCACATCTCCGGCAGCTTCTCGCCGAGATCGATCTCCGCCAGCGGCTTGACGAGATCGGGGTCGTGATCTGGCCGAATCTTGCGACCGACCTGCCGGTATTTCGCATGCGCCTCGAATGCCCAATCCTCCTGGCTGAAGGCCGGAAAGGCTTTTCCCATCACCGTTTTCTGGATCGCGATCGCCTCTTCCCAGTTTTTCGGCTTCGGCAGTTGCGTCAGCATGGCGCGGATCGTCGCCAGCCCGTCGCCTTCAATCACAGGGCCGACATCGTTCAGCACGACAGTTTTCAGGGCGCCCGGCCGCATGGCCGACAGCACCATGGCGATCAGCCCGCCGCGCGACGTGCCGATGATGGCCGCATGCGCGATGCCGAGCGCCGTCATCCCGGCGAGCACATCCTCGGCCTCGGTGACGACATTATAGTGTGTCCAGTCCGGGTCATGGGCGGACAGGCCGCGTCCGCGATAGTCGAAACAGATCACGCGGCGCTTCGGAACGGCCTTTTCGCTGAGAAAGATCGCGAGACGCTCGAAATCGCGCGCATTGCGGCTGAGCCCGGCCAGGCAGATCACGGGCAGGGCGTCCCGGTTCTCGCGCCCATATTCGACAGCGTGCAGTTTCAGCCCGTCGGAAGCCGAAAAGAACACGCTCTTGCCCGGTCCGGCCTCGGCCGGTTTGGCGTCTTTGGCTTTCGCCTTCAGTTTGAAGAATGTCATCGAGTGGCCGCGAATGCTTTGCTGTCCGAAATTGCGGACGTCTGATAATTATTCATTTTCAGATAGTTATGATCGTTTTCGGAATCAATCTGTCCAGCCGTATCGCAGGTCGTGGGCGATATCCGAGGGCTCGTCGAAGCGCGCCTTGTAGATCTGCAAATTCTCCATGACGCGCTGCACATAGTTGCGGGTTTCCGTGAAGGGAATCTGCTCCACCCAGTCGATCACCTCGTCCAACGGCTTCCCGCGCGGATCGCCGAAGCGCTCGATCCACTGGCCGACACGGCTGGGACCGGCATTGTAGGCGATGAAAGTCAGGATATAGGAGCCGCCGAACCGGTCGAGCTGGTTTCTCAGATAGGCTGTGCCCAGCGTCGCGTTATAGGCGCCGTCAGAAGAGAGGCGGGCAGGCTGATAGGCGAGGCCCGCCTCGCGCGCCATTTCCCGGGCGGTGCCCGGCAGGAGCTGCATCAGGCCGCGCGCATTGGCGCTGGAACGGGCCGCAACGTTGAACTCGCTTTCCTGCCGCGCGATCGCATAGGCGAGGGGCCGTTCCTCCGGCTCGATCGGCGTCGAGGCGGGAATCGCGCCGATCGGATGGGTCAGCGCCCCGGTCTCGATGCCGCGCCATTCCGCGGACTTGGCGATCCGTAGTGCGGTGAACCGCTCCTCCATCCGCTCCCAGTTGACGACGAGTTGCGTGATGGCCGGTACATTTTCCAACGTGCGCCCCAGCCCATAGGCCATTTTCCGGGCGAGATCGACACGGCCGATCTCCTGCAGGCGCGCCATCGCGGCGACCGGTTCGCTGTTGCGGAACCGGTCGGCGTCGTCGGGTGTCACCGAGGGCCGGCGGATGCCCTCAAGCTTCATGCCCAGATGCTGGCGCGCCAGTTGGCCGTAATAGGTCGTCGGATAGTCGGCCGCGCGGGCAAAATGGCCTTGCGCCTCCGGCGATCCCATCGCCTCGTGGGCGCGCCCGAGCCAGTAGGCGCCGCGCGAGCGCGAGATCGCGCCATTCGCCAGGCCTTCGATGCGCTCGAAATGCGCGGCGGCGGCCTTGCCGTCCTTCAGGCCGCGCAGCGCGTACCATCCCGCATGGAAGGCCGCCTCGATCTGCGTCGCCGCCGATCCGCCATGCTGCATCGCGGCGATCTTGTAGGCGGTCTCGGCATCGCCTTGCTCGAAGGCGTCGCGCGAGACGATGCGCCGCTCCACCCACCATTCGTCCGGATCCACGAGGTCGTCTTCGGTCACGGGGGATTCCAGCAGCAGCTTCGCCGCTTCGCCGTCGCGCTCCATGCGGCGCAGCCATGTCACCCGCGCGAACAGGTGATGCGGCGATTCTTTGAAGCTCTCCGCGGCATTGTCGAGCAGCTCCGGTGCGTTCTTTTGCTTGCGGATCGCGGCCGACCAGGGCTTCACGTATGAATTCATGCCGGCGGCGTCGGCGATGCGCTGCGCCGAGCGGATGCGCTCGCGATACATCATCGCTAGGAAGCGCCGCTGGTGGTCTTCCTTCGTCAGCACGCCGACGAATTCCGACATGATCCGCAATTCGGTACGCGCATCGATCGCTTCGCTGTGCCACCAGGGGATCAGGGCTTCGCGCGCGCGTTCGGCATCGTCGAGCATGACCCGGGCGCGGGCGAGCGACAGCGCACCCGACAGCGTATCCGGCCCGTCGGCCTCGTAGGCGGCAGCGATCTCCTCGGGCGAATGGAACTCGCGGGCCAGCGCGCGTTCGTAATTGGCGCGCAGCCGCGCCATGTCCGGCCATCCTTCATGGGACTTGATCGTACGGTCGATTTCGGCGGCGGTCACCGCCGCCTTGCCCGAATAGGCGGCCATCCAGGTGATGATCTTGCCGTCCAGCGTATCCTCGGCCAGCATCTGCCTGAGCTTGCGCAACGCGTCGAAATCGCCGGCGTCGAGCGCCTCCAGCGCCTCGATCAGGAAGGCGCGCGTGGCGGCCGGGTCGGGCGCGTCGCTGGTCACCGACCCGGTCATGCGCTGGTCGACACGCACGGGCGTATCCACGGGCGCATCGGCAGGCGCATCGCCGAATAGCGCCGCGCCGGCAAGGACCGCCGGAAGGACGGCCGCCGCTGCGAGAAACTGTGTTCGGCGTGACAAGGACATGTGCTCTCCCGATATCGGGTCCCACTTGGGCGCTATTATACAAGAATGGCCCGTTTATGGTGAATGGACCGTGAAAAACGGCACACATCCCCGTGATCTCTCTGCTTGCCGCCGACAGGGCGCATGACTATGGTGCGCCAAAAATTCGAAACCACGGCGCGGCAAACCGCGCGGCTTCATGCGGGAGTTTTCAGTTCATGGTTGAGCGTTCGGCGTTGCGCGGGTCTATGACCGCGCTTGTCACCCCGTTCGACATGTCAGGCGCGTTCGACGAGGAGACGTTTCGCGCACTGGTCGATTGGCAGGTCACCGAGGGGACGAAAGGCCTCGTCCCGGTCGGCACGACCGGCGAGTCGCCGACCTTGAGCCATGACGAGCACAAGCGCGTCATCGAGGTCTGCATCGAAACCTCGGCCGGCCGCGCCCCGGTGATCGCGGGCGCCGGCTCCAACAACACGCATGAAGCCGTCGATCTCGCCATGCATGCCGAGAGCGCCGGCGCCGATGCGGTTCTCGTCGTCACGCCCTATTACAACAAGCCGAACCAGCGCGGCCTCTACGAGCATTTCGCGGCCGTCGCCCAGGCGATCGACATCCCGATCATCATCTACAACATCCCGCCGCGCTCGGTGATCGACATGACGCCGCAGACCATGGGCCGCCTTGTCGCTGATTTCCCCAATGTCTGGGGCGTCAAGGACGCCACCGGCAAGATCGAGCGGGCGTCGGAACAGCGCATCGCGTGCGGCCACGACTTCATCCAGCTTTCGGGCGAGGACGCCTCGGCGCTGGGCTTCAACGCCCATGGCGGCGTCGGCATGATCTCGGTGACGGCCAATGTCGCGCCGCGGCTCTGCTCCGAATTCCAGGCGGCCTGCCTTGCCGGCGATTTCGCCAAGGCGCTGGACTACCAGGATCGCCTGATGCCGCTGCACAAGGCGCTGTTCATCGAGCCTGGCGTCGCGGGCGCGAAATACGCCCTGTCGCGCCTCGGCCGGATCAAGAACCGGCTGCGCTCGCCGATGGTTCCGGTGGAGGATCCCACCGCCCACGCCATCGACGAGGCGATGCGCCATGCCGGCCTCTTGAACTGAGCCGGCGCGATCACACCTTTCCGTCATGGCAACGAAGAAGAAATCAGATCCGGCGCGCAAGCTCGTCGCCGAGAACCGCAAGGCGCGCTTCAATTACGAGATTGACGACACCGTCGAGGCGGGGCTCGTGCTGCAGGGCACCGAGGTCAAGTCGTTGCGCAACGGCGAGGCCAATATCGCGGAAAGCTACGTCTCCGAGGAAGGCGGCGAGATCTGGCTGATCAATTCCTATATCCCGGAATATCTGGAAGCCAACCGCTTCAACCATGAACCGCGCCGCCGCCGCAAATTGCTGCTCAACAAGCGCGAAATGGCGCGCATGGCACAATCGGCCGACCGCGAGGGCATGACGCTCGTCCCGCTGAAGCTCTATTTCAACGACCGGGGCCTCGCGAAACTCCAGGTCGCCGTCGCCAAGGGCAAGAAGACCGTCGACAAGCGCGAGACCGCGAAGAAACGCGACTGGGACCGCCAGAAGGCGCGTATCCTGAAAGAGCACGGGTAACTTACCCGCGCAGCGTCTCCCGAACGGTTTCGAAAACTCCCTCGAACATCTCCGGCGTCAGCCGGCCCGTATTCGTGTTGTAGCGCGAGCAGTGATAGCTCGACACGATCGTCAGTCCGTCGATCTGCGTGACGGCGCCATGCGCGAACGGATGCGCCGCCACCCGTCCGCCAAGCGTGCGTATGGTCGAATCGTGGGCGATCTTGCCCAGCGTGACGATGACGCGCAGGTTTTCGAGTCGCTCCAGCGTCGCCGTCAGGAACGGCCGGCACGTATTGATCTCGGCGGCCGTCGGCTTGTTCTGCGGCGGCACGCAGCGCACGGCGTTGGTCACGGCGGTCGAGACGAGCCGCAGGCCGTCATCCGGCCTCTCGTCGAATGCGCCCTCGGCGAAGCCGTATCGTTTCAGCGTGCCATAGAGAAATGTGCCGGCGAAATCGCCCGTGAAGGGCCGCCCGGTGCGGTTGGCGCCGCGAAGGCCGGGCGCGAGCCCGACGATAAGCATCCGCACGCTTTCGGGGCCGTCCGGCGGCATCAGCGTCGGCACCGGCGCATTGTGCCAGCCCGGCTCGCGCACGCGCCATGATGCGATGAAGTCATGCAGCCGCGGGCATAGCGCGCAATCCCTGTCCGGATCTGCCTGTATCGAAGCTTTCACCGGCGAGACCGGTCTCAGTAGTCGATATCGTCGTCTTCGTCGTCATCGTCGCGCTGCACCTGCCGCGGGGCAGGGCGTTCGGACGGATCGCGGCCGATCTCGTCGCGCAGCGTCTTCAGGTCGACGAAATGGTCGGCCTGGCGGCGCAGATCGTCGGCGATCATGGGCGGCTGGGTCGACAGGGTCGAAACCACGGAGACCTTGCGCCCGCGCCTCTGCAGCGCGTCCACCAGCGAGCGGAAATCCCCGTCGCCGGAAAAGATGACGAAATGGTCGACGGTATCGGCGAGTTCCATGGCGTCGATCGTCAGCTCGATGTCCATGTTGCCCTTGATCTTGCGGCGGCCCGACGAGTCGGTGAATTCCTTCGCCGGCTTGGTGACGACCTTGTAGCCATTATAGTCCAGCCAGTCGATCAGCGGGCGGATGGAGGAATATTCCTGGTCCTCGATCAGGGCCGTGTAATAATAAGCCCGCAGCAGATAACCGCGCGACTGGAACGCCTTCAGCAATTTGCGGTAATCGATGTCGAACCCCAGCGCCTTGGCGGCTGCATACAGGTTGGCGCCATCGATGAACAATGCGATTTTCTCGCGGGAATCGAAATTCTGCATATATCGGGCCCTCGGGCTAAATCTCTTAATTACCAAACAGCGCGGAATCCCATGGATGCCGCCATGAATCAAACCCCAATAATCGCAGGATGCACCGGAAAGCTGGCCGATTTGTGGCTCCTGCCATGGTCATGCCCCAATCCTGTGTTTGCCCGACAGTGAGTTGCGCTTGCCGACATAAACCGGTATAGCGCGGATTAATCCTCATGGATGCGAATTTCCAAACATAATTGACGTAGAGGAAACGCTTTATGGCTCGCGTTACCGTCGAAGACTGCATTGACAAGGTCGAGAACCGTTTCGACCTCGTTCTCCTGGCCGCACACCGCGCTCGCCAGGTCTCCCAGGGCGCACCGATCACGGTCGACCGGGACAACGACAAGAATCCGGTGGTCGCGCTCCGCGAAATCGCCGATCAGACCCTGTCGCCGGGCGATCTGAAGGAAGACCTGATCCACTCGCTGCAGAAGCATGTCGAGGTGGATGAGCCCGAGAGCGAAATCGTCGACACGGCCGAAGCCGCCGAGAGCGAGGATGCTCCGGAAGCGCTCACCTTCGACCGCATGTCGGAAGAGGAACTTCTGGCCGGTATCGAAGGCCTCGTTCCGCCGGAGAAATCCGACGATCTCTGATCGGCCCGTACGCCTTCAAGGCAGCGCCAGGAATGGTTATATTGAAGCGCGCGGACGATCCTGTCCGCGCGTTTTTCTTGTTTGGGATTTCGCGTAAATGATGCGCCAGGTCGAGCTTGTCGAACGCATTCAGCGTTACAAGCCGCAGGTCAACGAAGCACTGCTGAACAAGGCGTATGTCTACGCCATGCAGAAGCACGGCGACCAGAAACGCGCGTCCGGCGACCCGTATTTCTCCCATCCGCTCGAAGTCGCCGCGATCCTGACCGACATGCGCCTCGACGAGAGCACGGTCGCGGTCGGCCTCCTGCACGACACGATCGAGGACACAACGGCCACGCGCCGCGAGATCGAGGAGATGTTCGGCGACGACATCGGCCGTCTCGTCGACGGTCTGACCAAGCTGAAGAAGCTCGACCTCGTCTCCAAGCGCGCCGCGCAGGCCGAGAACCTGCGCAAATTGCTGCTCGCCATCGCCGACGATGTACGCGTCCTTTTGGTGAAGCTTGCCGACCGGCTGCACAATATGCGTACGCTCGATTTCGTGCCGCCGCACAAGCGCGCCCGCATCGCCGAGGAGACGATGGACATCTATGCGCCGCTGGCCGGACGCATGGGCATGCAGGACATGCGCGAGGAGCTGGAGGAGCTGGCGTTCCGCCATATCAATCCGGAAGCGCACCGCACCATCACCGACCGGCTGGCCGAACTCGGCGAATACAACCGCGAGACGCTCGGCGAGATTACCGAAACCCTGAAGAACCTGCTTGGCGCCAACGGCATCGAAGCGGAGGTCTACAGCCGTCAGAAGAAGCCGTGGTCGGTCTTCCGCAAGATGGAATCGAAGGCGTTGTCCTTCGAGCAATTGTCCGACGTCTTCGGCTTCCGCATCATCGTCGAGAATGTCGATGACTGCTACCGCGCGCTCGGCATCGTCCACCGCAAGTGGAACACCGTCCCCGGCCGCTTCAAGGACTACATCTCGACGCCGAAGCAGAACGACTACCGGTCCATTCACACGACCATTGTCGGCCCGTCCAAGCAGCGCGTCGAACTGCAGATCCGCACCCGCGAGATGCATGAGGTCGCCGAATACGGCGTTGCGGCCCATGCGATCTACAAGGACAAGGGCGCGGCCGCGAAGGCGAACGGCCATGACGAGGCGGATTTCGCCCTGTCGAAGGATTCCAACGCTTACGCGTGGTTACGCCGCACGATTGAATCACTTTCGGAAGGCGACAACCCGGAGGAATTCCTCGAGCACACCAAGCTCGAATTGTTCCAGGACCAGGTCTTCTGCTTCACGCCCAAGGGCCGCCTGATCGCGCTGCCGCGCGGCGCCACCCCGGTCGACTTCGCCTATGCGGTCCACACCGACATCGGCAATTCCTGCGTCGGCGCGAAGATCAACGGCCGCATTATGCCGCTCGTCACGCGCCTGCAGAACGGCGACGAGGTCGAGGTGGTCCGCTCCAACGCCCAGACCCCGCCGGCGGCGTGGGAGCATGTCGTCGTCACCGGCAAGGCGCGTTCGGCGATCCGTCGGGCCTCGCGCATGGCCGTGCGCAAGCAATATGCCGGCCTCGGTCACCGCATTCTCGAACGCGCCTTCGAGCGCGCCGGCAAGGAATTCTCCAAGGACATCCTCAAGCAGGGCGTCCGCCGTCTCGGCCACAAGGAGGTCGAGGATGCGCTGGCCGCCGTTGGGCGAGGGGAGATCCCCTCCGACGACGTCGTCCGCGCCGTCTTCCCCGACTACCAGGATGCGCGCAGCGCCTCGGTCCCCGCCGGCGGTGTCGAGGGCGACGGCTGGTTCAACCTGACCAACGCCACCGGCATGATGTTCCGCATTCCCGGCAACACCGGCCCGCAGGACGATCAGGGCGCGGCGACGCGCGAGGCGATGAACCGGGCGATCCCGATCCGCGGCGCGGCAAGCGACATGCCGGTGCGGTTCTCGCCGGAAGGCGCGGTGCCGGGCGACCGCATCATCGGCATTTCGACGCCGGGCAAGGGCATCACCATCTATCCCATCCAGTCGCCCGCATTGGCCGCCTATGACGACCAGCCGGAACGCTGGATCGACGTGCGCTGGGATCTCGAAGGGCTCGATCGGCAGCGTTTCTCCGCCCAGATCATCGTCACCGCGATCAACGCGCCGGGCTCGCTGGCGGAAATCGCCAAGATCATCGGCGACCAGGGCGCCAACATCCACACGCTGTCGATGGTCCGCACGGCCCCGGATTTCACCGAGATGATATTCGATCTCGAGGTCTGGGACCTGAAGCATCTGAGCGGCGTTATCGCGCGTCTGCGCGACGCCGAGGCGGTCTCGACGGTCGAACGGTCGAGCGGATAGCAAAACAGGCAACAGGCAGGAACGGAACGCATGGCAAGCGAGATGACGACCGAGGACGTGCTGGCGGTATTCGAAAGCGCAGGCGCGGTGCTGCGCGGACATTTCATCCTGACATCGGGGCTGCGCAGCCCGGTCTTCCTGCAGAAGGCCCGCGTCTTCATGCATCCCGACAAGACCGAAAAGCTGTGCCGCGCCCTTGCAGACAGGATCAAGGCGGCCGGTCTCGGCCAGATCGATTATGTCGTCGGTCCGGCGGTCGGCGGCATCATTCCCGCCTATGAAACGTCCCGGCATCTCGGCGCGCCCGCGATCTGGGTGGAGCGCGAGGACGGTGTTTTCCGGTTGCGCCGTTTCGAGATGGAGAAGGGCGCGCGCGTCGTCATCATCGAGGATATCGTCACCACCGGCCTTTCCATCCGCGAAACCGTCGAAAGCCTGCGTGCGCTTGGCGCCGAAGTGCTCGCCGCCGGCTGCCTGATCGATCGCTCGGCCGGCAAGGCCGAGGTCGGCGTGCCGCTGATCGCGCTCGCCGAATATGAGGTGCCGGCCTTTCCGGCAGACAAATTGCCGCCGGAATTGGCTGCGATACCGGCGGTCAAACCGGGAAGCCGGAGCCTGTGAGCGTGACGCAGCCGCGCAGGCGGCTTGATGCGCAGTTCCCGGATCACTATTTCTTCATCGGTTACCATGCGTTGAGGAATGCCCGTTACGCGTGGATCGATGAACTTGTTGCAGGTACGACCTGAATGATCTTGGGACGCAGGGAACGCGAGAATTGGCGCAGAAGATTTCGCGTCTGGATGTTTCCGCGCCGTAATTACTCGCGATCCTTCCGCTACTACTGGAAGCGCATGCTGCGCATCAAGGCGACGCCGCATGCGATCGCCGCTGGCGTGGCGGCTGGCGCTTTCGCCTCCTTCACGCCCTTCATGGGCCTGCATTTCATCCTCGCTTTCGTGCTCGCCTGGCTGATGGCCGGCAACATGATCGCCGCCGCGCTCGGCACCGCCGTCGGCAATCCGCTGACCTTCCCGGCGATCTGGGCCGCGACGCACGGCACCGGTTCGGCGATCCTCGGCATGACCGAGGGAGAGCAGACGCCGATCAAGCTCGGTTCCATGCTGCATGACGGCGCCATTCTCGACCTCTGGGATCCGATCCTGAAACCGATGGTGGTCGGCGGCGTGCCGCTCGGCCTCGTCTGCGGCACGGTCCTCTACATCCTGACCCGCGCCGCGGTATCCGCGTTCCAGCATCGCCGCCGTAGCCATTTCGAATCGCGCCAGCCCGTCGCCGACAATCCGGAGGTCGAGGCGTGATCATCGGCCTTGGCAGCGATTTGATCGACATTCGTCGTGTCGAAAAGTCGCTGGAACGGTTCGGGGACAGGTTCGTCCAGCGCGTCTTCACGGAAATCGAGCAGGCGAAATCCGACCGGCGCCGCCTGCGCGCCGCGTCCTACGCCAAGCGCTTCGCCGCCAAGGAAGCCTGCGCCAAGGCGCTCGGCACCGGCATGTCGAAAGGCGTGTTCTGGCGCGACATGGGCGTCGTCAACCTGCCGGGCGGCAAGCCGACCATGCAGCTGACCGGCGGCGCGGCCGAGCGTTTGCAGGAAATGATGCCGGCCGGCCACAAGCCGGTCATCCATCTCACAATCACCGACGACATGCCGCTCGCCCAGGCATTCGTCATCATCGAAGCGCTGCCGGACGGGACCGGCGGTTGATCTCCGGAATCGGCAATTGCGGCCTTTCCGCCGAAAGGCTAAGACCGGTCGCGCGGGGATGGCGCAATCATAATTACGGGACGAAATTTCGTGGCTGAAAAGACCGAAACCAAGCAAAGTTCACTGGGCGAGATCATCTCGGTCATCATTCAGGCGCTGATCCTCGCGCTGGTGATCCGCACGCTCCTTTTCCAGCCTTTCTCGATCCCCTCGGGGTCCATGCGGCCGACGCTTCTGGAAGGCGACTATCTGTTCGTCTCGAAGTTCTCCTACGGCTATTCCTACGCGTCCCTGCCGTTTGCGCCGAAAATCTTCTCCGGCCGCATCTGGGAAGGAAAGCCCGAGCGCGGCGATGTCGCCGTCTTCAAGCATCCGGTTTCCGGCGTCGACTACATCAAGCGCGTGATCGGCCTGCCGGGCGACCGCATCCAGATGCGCGACGGCCAGCTCTTCATCAATGACGAGCCGGTCAAGCGCGAACTCGCGGGCCAGATCGACAATCCGGACATCACCGAGAAATTCGGCCCCGTCGACGTCTACACGGAAACGCTGCCCAACGGCATTTCCTACCGCACGCTCGACCTCAATCCGAACTCCGCAGCTGACAACACGCGCGAGTTTGTGGTGCCGGAAGGCGACTACTTCATGATGGGCGACAACCGCGACAACTCCAACGACAGCCGCTTCGGCGTCGGCTACGTGCCGCTGGAGAATTTCGTCGGCCGCGCCAACATCATCTTCTTCTCGATTTCCGGCGGCGCGTCGCCGCTCGAGATCTGGCGCTGGCCGTCCGAATTGCGTCTCGGCCGCTTCTTCAGCTCTGCAGAGGGATGACGAAGGCGCAAGCCGGCCACCGCATTCCACCGGACATGTTGCGGCGCCTGGAAGAGATCACCGGCCACAAGTTCGCAGACGCCGAACGCCTCGACCGGGCGCTGACCCATGCCAGCGCCCGGGGCCGGGGAGGGCGCGACTATGAGCGGCTGGAATTCCTCGGTGATCGCGTGCTCGGACTGTGCGTCGCCGAAATGCTGTTCGCGCAGTTCCAGGCCGCCGACGAGGGCGAGCTTTCCGTCCGCCTCAACCAGCTCGTCAATGCCGACACGCTGGCCGAGGTCGCCGACGAATTGTCGCTGAACGATTTCATCCGCACCGGCTCCGACGTGCGCCAGCTGCGCGACACCCACCGCAAGAACCTGCGCGCCGATGTCGTCGAATCGCTGATCGCGACGATCTATCTCGAAGGCGGGCTGGAAGCGGTGCGTCCCTTCATCCGCCGTTACTGGGCCGAGCGCGCGGCCAATGCGGAAGCCGCCCGCCGCGACGCCAAGACCGAATTGCAGGAATGGGCGCATCAGGCCCATGGCGTGACGCCGGCCTACAAGGTCATCGCGCGCACGGGCCCCGACCACGATCCCGTCTTCACGGTCTCGGTCACGGTCGGCGCGATGAAACCGGAAACGGCCGAGGGCCGTTCCAAACGAATCGCAGAACAGGCGGCCGCGTCCCGCATGCTGGTGCGCGAAAAGGTGCGAGACGATGACTGATACTCCCGAAACGCCGACCCGCTCCGGCTTTGTCGCCCTGATCGGCGCGCCGAATGCCGGCAAGTCGACCCTCGTCAACCAGCTGGTCGGCGCCAAGGTCTCGATCGTCACCCACAAGGTGCAGACGACGCGCGCGCTGGTGCGCGGCATTGCGACGGTCGACAACACCCAGATCGTCCTCATGGACACGCCCGGCGTCTTCGCGCCGAAGCGCCGCCTCGACCGCGCCATGGTCACGACCGCCTGGTCGGGCGCCCGCGACGCCGACATTGTCCTGGTGCTGATCGACGCGCGCAAGGGCATTCGCGAGGACGAGGAGCGCATCATCGAAATGCTCCCCTCGATCCGGCAACCCAAATGGCTGATCCTCAACAAGGTCGACACGGTCGAGCCGCCGAAACTGCTGGAACTGGCCAAGGAACTGAACGAACGCGCAGAGTTCGCCGAGACCTTCATGATCTCGGCGCTCGGCGGATCGGGCTGCAAGGACCTTCTCGACAAGATCGCCGCCACCGTCCCGGAAGGCCCCTGGTACTATCCCGAGGACCAGATCTCCGACCTGCCGATGCGCCAGCTCGCCGCGGAGATCACCCGCGAAAAGCTCTATCTGCGCCTGCATCAGGAGCTTCCCTATTCCTCCACCGTCGAGACGGAGAGCTGGGAGGAAAAGAAGGACGGCTCGGTGAAGATCCAGCAGGTGGTCTATGTCGAACGCGACAGCCAGAAGAAGATCGTGCTCGGCCGCAAGGGCGAGACGATCAAGGCCATCGGCCAGGCCGCCCGCAAGGAGATCGCCGAGATCCTCGAACAGCCGGTCCACCTCTTCCTCTTCGTCAAGGTGCGCGAGAACTGGGGCAACGATCCCGAGCGTTATCGCGAGATGGGGCTGGACTTTTCCGCCGACTGACGCAATCTCCGCGCCATGGAATGGCGGGATCGCGGTATCATCATCGGAACGCGCAGGCATGGCGAGACAAGCCTGATCCTGGAAGCGATGACCGAGCAGCGCGGCCGTCACCTGGGGCTCGTGCGCGGCGGCCGTTCGCGCAAGCAACAGCCGCTGCTGCAGCCCGGAAACGAGGTCGAATTGACCTGGCGCGCGCGCCTTGCCGATCATCTCGGCACGTTCCAGGTCGAGCCGCTGGCGCTTTCCGCCGCCCGGCTGATGGAAGAGCCGTCCGGCATCTACGGTATCCAGCTTCTCGCCAGCCATTTGCGCCTGCTGCCCGAACGCGACCGGCATTCCGAACTGTTCCGCGCCATGGAAGTCGTCATCGAGCATCTTTGCGAGCCGGAGATCGCCGGGCCGCTGATGGTCCGTTTCGAATTGCGCCTGCTGGAGGAATTGGGCTTCGGCCTCGATCTTTCGGCCTGCGCGGGAACCGGCCAGCGCAACGACCTGATCTATGTGTCGCCGAAAACCGGCCGCGCCGTCAGCCGGCTTGCCGGCGATCCTTGGAAGGACAAGCTCATGGCGCTGCCGGCCTTTCTCGGCGGCCAGCCCTCGGCGGTGCCGACGCCCGCTGAAATGGCCGCCGCCTTCGAGCTGACAGCCTTTTTCCTTCGCCGCCATGTCTATGAGCCGCGCGCCGTCAAGGAGCCCGACGCCCGCGCCGGCTTCATCGCCGCGGTCGGCCGGGCCTTTTCAGAAAACAGGGAGCATAGCCCGTGAGCGAATCGAACAACGAGATCATGCCCGGTGTGGCCGCGATCGGCGGCTTCGGCCCGATTCCGCTCGCCGCCTATCACGACATGACCGGGCTGGAGATCCTGCGGGCCATCATCTCCGGCGATCTGCCCGCGCCGCCCATCTCGAAGGTCCTGACATTCGCCTTGACGGAAGCCGACGAGGGCAGGGTCGTCTTCAAGGGCGTGCCCAGGGCCGACTACCTCAATCCGGGCGGAACGGTGCATGGCGGCTGGACCGCGACGATCATGGATTCCGCACTCGCCTGCGTCGTTCATTCCATGCTCAAGAAGGGCGAGGCCCTGACGACGACGGAGTTCAAGGTCAATTTGCTGCGCCCCGTCCTGCCGGATATGGGGGAACTCACCTGCGAGGCCAATATCGTCACCCGCGGGCGCACCATCGGTGTTTCGGAAGCCCGCCTGACCGACAAGAACGGCAAGCTGCTCGCCTTCGGCACGGAAACCTGCTCGATCTTCCCGGCGCGCGCAAAGCCCGAAAACGCCTCATGACTCCGGTCTTTTCATTCCGTAGGGTGATGTCGTCCGCAGCGATATGTTATAAAATAACATATTGATATCGAAGGACTTTTCCCTGTCGCCGTTATCCAATTGTCACGCACGGCGGATACGAGGCGGAAGACGACCATCGTCATCCATCACACAGGGAGACACCCATGAAAACGACCGTCACCGCGGCGCTTGTCGCCACGCTTTCCGCATCCGCCGCCTTCGCCCAGGACCTGCCGCAGGCCGGCAGCGACTGGTACACCTCCGCCCAGGCAGTCATTCAGGAAAAGCTCGCCGCCCAGCCGATCACGAAGAAGGCGAAGAACGTCATCCTGTTCGTCGCCGACGGAAACGGTGTCGGCACCAACTACGCCATTCGCCTGTTCGACGGCCAGTCCAAGGGCATGCTCGGTTCGGAAAACGTCCTGCCCTATGAGACCTATCCCTATACCGCGCTGATCAAGACCTACAACATCAACGCGCAGACGCCGGATTCCGCGCCGACCGCCGGTTCGATGAACACCGGCGTCAAGCAGATCTTCAACACGATCAACCTCTCCGAAGCCGGCGTGAACAAGGATTGCGCCTCCGAGGAAGGCAACAAGCTGACCACCTTCTCCGAAATCGTCACGGGCATGGGCAAGTCGGTCGGTATCGTGTCCACCGCGCGCATCACCCATGCCACGCCGGCCGCCGTTTACGCCAAGACGGCTGACCGCAACTGGGAAGGCGAAGCCCCGGAAGGCTGCACCGATATCGCCCAGCAGCTTTTCGACGCCATGTCCGCCGGCACGGTCGATCTCGCTTTTGGCGGCGGCGCGCGCTACTTCGCGCCGAAGGATGTCGAGACCATGGATGGCGGCAAGGGCCGCCGCATCGACGGCCGCAACCTGATCGAGGAAGCCCAGGCCGCCGGCGCGCAATACGCCTACGACACGGCGTCTTTCAACGCGCTGAAGCTCGACGGGTCCACGCCGGTGCTGGGCCTGTTCGAAGACAGCCACATGAAATACGAATATGACCGCGCCGACGAGGACGAGCCGTCCCTGACCGACCTGACCAGGGCCGCCATCGAGCAGCTGAGCCAGAATGGCGAGGGCTTCTACCTCGAAATCGAATCGGGCCGCGTCGACCACGCCAACCATGCCGGCAACGCCTACCGCACCCTGACCGACGGTCAGGAATTCGCCAAGGCCGTCGCTCTCGCCGACGAACTGACCGATGACGAGGACACCCTGATCATCGTCACCGCCGACCACGAACATGCGATCGCCTTCAACGGCTATTGCGGCCGCGGCTCCAACATTCTGGGTCTCTGCATGGGCATCAAGGCCGGCCAGATCGAGAATTCCGGCGAGCCGCTTCTCGGCGCCGACGGCAAGCCCTACACCGTCATTGGCTACCTGAATGGCGCCGGCGCGGTGATGACCGAACAGGCCGACGGCGACTATTTCGGCACCCGTCCGAATGTCGACGAAGAGACCGCGACCGATCCGGAATATCTGCAGCAGGCGCTGATCCCGATGTCTTCCGAAACCCATTCGGGCGAGGACGTGGTCTCCTTCGCCAAGGGCCCTTGGGCGCATCTGCTGACCGGCACGCTGGAGCAGAACGTGATCTTCCACGTGATGCACCACGCGGTCACCGCCGAATAGTCGGCGCATTCGCAAACGGGAAAGGCCCGCGACAATGCGGGCCTTTCCTTGTTCCCGCCTGGCATGGCTTTATGCCGGAACCGATCGTTGAAGTGAGGACAGCAATGGACCGGAGAACCTTTCTCGGCGCGAGTCTTGCGATGGGATTTGCGCCGCATGCCCTGGCGCAGGACGATGGCGTCGTGCGCATGCGCGATCTCTACAACAAGGATCTGTCCTTTTCCGACTATGCGAAATCCATGGAGGGCGAACGCGTTTCCGTCCAGGGTTACATGGCGCCGCCGCTCAAGGCGGAGTCGACTTTCTTCGTGCTGACCAAGCGGCCGATGGCGGTCTGCCCGTTTTGCGAGACCGAGGCCGAATGGCCGGACGACATCCTCGCCGTCTACACCAAGCGCACCTTGAAAACGGTGCCCTTCAATATCCGCATCGTCACCACCGGCGAACTCGCGCTTGGCGCCTATACCGATCCGGAGTTGGGGTTCGTCAGCCGCGTACGGCTGGTCGACGCCATTTACGAGAGGGGCTGATGCACGCTTCCACGAACCGCAAGGTTCGCAAGCTCGACCGGGCGTCGCGCGGTCAGCGCGCGCCAACGCAGGCCCGAGCGGAGCGAGGCTCCGCCGTGAGATCGGAAAAGGGAGCTGGCTGATGCACGCTTCCACGAACCGCAAGGTTCGCAACCCCGACCGGGCGTCGCGCGGTCGGCGCGCGCCATCGCGGGCCCGAGCGGAGCGAGGCTTCGCCGTGAGATCGGAAAAGGGAGCTGGCTGATGCACGCTTTCACGAACCGTAAGGTTCGCAAGCCCGACCGGGCGTCGCGCGGTCGGCGCGCGCCATCGCAGGCCCGAGCGGAGCGAGGCTTCGCCGTGAGATCGGAAAAGGAAACCGCCTGATGGGTCTGGCCCTGTCCGTCCGGGACCTCGTCGTCGAGGGCGATCGGGGCCGCCGGCTTCTGAAGATCGACGCGCTCGACATCCCCGCCGGAAGCCGCATCGGCGTGCGCGGCCCGTCCGGTGCCGGCAAATCCACCTTTCTCTACGCCGTCGCCGGACTCATCGCCTTGAAGACCGGAACGGTGACATGGGGCGATGAAGCGATCTCCGCCAGGACCGCCTCCGAACGCGCCCGTTTCCGGCGCGAGCGTGTCGGCATGATCTTCCAGGATTTCCTGCTGTTCGAGGAATTGCCGGCGCTCGGCAATGCAGCGCTCGCCGCCGCCTATGCGGCGAGATCCGAACGTGGCCGCATCGCCGGCGGCGCCGCCGCGATGCTCGCCCATCTGGGCCTTGGCGATCATGCCGACCGCGCGGTCGACACCTTTTCCGGCGGGGAACGCCAGCGTGTCGCGGTCTCCCGAGCACTGGCCGCCGATCCCCCGGTCATCCTCGCCGACGAGCCAACCGCCAGCCTCGACCGGGCCGCCGCCGACCGGCTGATCGGCGATCTCGCCGATCTGGCCGAGGCGCGCGGCAAGACGCTGATCGCGGTCAGCCACGACGCCGCCCTGCATGAGCGCATGGATCGCGTCATCGACATTGTCGACGGCCAATGGACAGGCGAGGACTGACCCGTGCTCGCGCCGATAACCGATCTCTGGAACGCACTTCCCGCCACCGCGCAGGACGTGCTCTGGTTCGTCATTCTGCTATTGCCGGCGCTCGTGACCGGCGTCGTCGTCACCCGAGGCTACCGTCCCTTCGGCCTCGTGCGGGCGATGATGTGGCGTTATCGCTGGACCAATGCGCTCTTCGTCACGCTGATCGCCATCTCGGTGGGCATCGGCGTCGGGCTGATCGCGCAGGAACGCGGGCTGCGAAAGGGCACCGCGCGCGCCGCCGAGAAATTCGATCTCGTCGTCGCCGCGCCCGGTTCCGAAGTGCAAATGCTGATGGCCGCCGTCTATCTTCAGCCCGTCGATGTCCCGCTGATTGACGGCCCGACCTATGACCGCATCGCCACCCACGAAAATGTCTCGCTCGCCGCGCCGATCGCCTATGGCGACAGCTATCTGGCATCGCCCGTCATCGGTACGACGCCGCAATTCGTCACCCATCTGGCGGGCGAACTGGTCGAAGGCCGCATGTTCGCTAGCGTGGGCGAGGCGGTCGCCGGCGCGCGGGTTCCGCTGGACGTCGGCGACAGTTTCGTGCCGGCCCATGGCGTCGGCGACGCCGCCGAGCACGACGCCCATGAAGGCCACGACATCGCGGTCGTCGGCAAGATGCGGCTGACCGGCAGCCCCTGGGACAAGGCGATCCTCGTGCCGGTAGAAGGCGTCTGGGCCGTTCATGGCCTCGCGTTGGGCCATGCGCCCGGCCATGAAGGCCGGATCGGCCCGCCATTCGACCCGGACTATTTCCCCGGCACGCCCGCCGTCCTCGTGCGCGCCGACCAGCTCTGGGCGAACTACGCGCTGCGCTCGGAATTCACCACCGAGAAGACGATGGCCTTCTTCCCCGGCGCCGTGCTGGCCGGCCTGCATTCCATGCTCGGCGACGTCCGCCAGGTCATGAGCGTCATGGCGGTCCTGACCCAGGTTCTGGTGACCGCCGGCGTGCTTGCCGGGCTTGTCGTGCTGACGCGCCTTTACGCCCGCCGCCTTGCGTTGCTGCGCGCCCTTGGCGCGCCCGACCGTTTCGTCTTCTCGGTCGTCTGGTCCTATGCAGCGGTGCTGATCGGAGCCGGTGCGCTGCTGGGCGTCGCGGTCGGTTACGTTGCCGTCGGCGCCATTTCGCGCGTCGTCACCGCACGCACCGACATACTGGTCACCGCGACGCTGCGCTGGCCGGAATTCCATCTCGTCGCGGGTTTCGTCAGCCTCACGGTCCTTCTCGCCTTGACGCCGGCCTTCATGGCCCTGTCACGCAACATCGTTACCGATCTGCGGGCGTAATAACATTACATCAAGGGGCTTTCCATGATCCGTGTGCTATCCGCCGTTCTGACGGCATCTGTCTGTCTCTTCCCGCCGGCCCTCGTGACGGCGGCGCTCGCCGAGGACCATGACGACCATTCGCACCATGAAGGCGGGATGGACGGCGTGCGCACCGTCCACGCATGGGCGCAGGCCACGACAGCCAAGACAGCTTTTGTCTTCGTCGACATCGAGAACAATTCTGACCGGGACATCGCGATCACCGGCGGCGAGAGCGAGATCGCGGCATCGGTCGAACTGGTAGGCTTCCGGCTGAAGGACGGTGAACCGGATTATGTCGTCTTGCCGCCGGTGCCGATCAAGGCCGGAACCGAAATGACGCTGGCCCCCAACGGCCTCGCTTTACGCCTGAACGGCCTCACCACGCCGCTGCTCCAGGGCGCGGAACATGAAATCGAGATCGAGTTCGATTTCGGCCATATCGACATGTTCTTCCAGGTCGAAGCCTCCGACGCCCGCCACCATAGCCATGTGGGCCACCAGCACTGAAGCGTATCCAGTAACGAGCCGTCATTCCGGGGCCGCGCAGCGGAACCCGGAATCCAGAGCCGCGGCTCATGAGATCATGGAGCAGGCTCCGGAGATATGAGGGGCGAAACGCTCGGCTCTGGATTCCGGGTCGCGCGAGACGCGCCCGGAATGACGGGAACGACTTACATATAACCGTCGTCCCGAGGCCTCACCCCTCCAGATGCGCGGCGAGTTCCGCCCGCACGGCCTCGTCGCTCCAGTCGAGCGGCCCGGAATGCTGCCCGACCACGCGCCCCTCGGCGTCGATCAGCAGCGTCGCCGGCATGCCGAACAGGCCGAAAACGGATCCTGACCGGTTCTGCGTGTCCTGCAGCGTCGCGAAACCGGCAAGGCCGATCTCATCGAGGAAAGCGTCGATCTTAGCCCGCGGCGAGGGCTCCACGGCGACGACCACCAGCCGTGTCCCGAGCCCGCGTTCCGTCAGATCCTTCGCATAGGCGTCGAGGTCGGGCAGTTCCGCGCGGCACGGGCCGCACCATGTCGCCCAGAAATGCAGGATGCCCGGTTCCGCGACGGGCAGGAAATCGGCCAGCACATGTGTCCGCCCGATCTCGTTGACGACTTCGACATCGGCGCTCGCCACGACGCGCGGTTCGGTCGCGGTGAAGGCGTCGCCCGCAAGGGAAGGGCGCGCCAAAAGGCTGGCGAGGGCGAAAAGGCAGGCGAGGGCGGAAAGCGCGCGGCGCATGGTCATTCCGCCGGGCTGAGCGCCGGGCGCGCCACCGGCCGTTCCTTGATCGGCCAATGCACCACCGCCGCGAACAGGCCGAGCGCCACGCCGAGCCACCACACCGAATCGTAGGATCCGAACTTGTCGTACATGTAGCCGCCCATCCAGACGCCGAGGAACGAGCCGATCTGGTGCGACAGGAAGACGATCCCGCCCAGCATGCCGAGATAGCGCGTCCCGAACATGATCGCGACCAGCGCATTGGTCGGTGGCACGGTCGAAAGCCACAGCAGCCCCATCACGACGGAAAAGACGATCACGCTGGTGCCCGACTGCGGCAGCAGCAGGAACGCCGTCACCGCGATCGACCGGCCGACATAGATCAGCGCCAGGAAGATCGGCTTGGAATATTTCTGCCCGATCACGCCCGACGACAGCGCGCCGATGATGTTGAAGAAGCCGATCAGCGCGATCGCGATCACCGCAAAGCTGGCGTCGATGCCGATGTCGCCGATATAGGCCGGAAAATGCGCGGTGATGAAGGCGACCTGGAAGCCGCAGACGAAGAAGCCGGCGGTCAGCAGAAGATAGCTCTGGTGGCCGAAGGCCTCGCGCAGCGCCGCGCCGATCGATTGCTCGACATCGGAATGCTTCTGCGATCCGGAATCGGAATTGCCGCGCAGCGGAATGGCGAGGACCGGCACGATCAGCATGAGAGCCGACATGATCAGCAGCGAATCCGACCAGCCGAGCGCGTCGATCAGCATCTGGCTGAACGGCGCGAATATGAACATGCCCGCGGAGCCCGCCGCGGTGCCGAGCCCGAAGGCGAAGGAGCGTTGTTCCGGCGTGACGTTGCGCGCGAACGCCGCCAGCACGATGCCGAAGGAGCCGGCCGCGATGCCCAGCCCGACTAGCAAGCCGCCGCCCAGATGCAGGTACCAGACGCTCTGCGGGGTCGCCATCAGGAACAGGCCGGCGGCGTAGAGGATCGCCGAAAGCGCCAGCACCCGCCATGTGCCCTTCTTGTCGGCCAGTGCGCCGAAAAACGGCTGGCCGAGGCCCCACATCAGGTTCTGAATCGCCATCGCAAGGCCGAAATCGGCACGCGACCAGCCCGTGTCGGCCAGCATCGGCAACTGGAAGAAGCCCATCGCCGAGCGCGGCCCGAAGGTCAGCGCCGCGATCAGGCAGCCGCTCGCGATGATCAGCCAGGGAAATCCCGGTTCGCTTTTCGAAACTGTCGCCGTGCTCATCCCGCATTCTCCTCTGGGGCCCGCAGAGATGTATTCGGCTTTGCGATCAGCGCCAAGCAAACATTGCGGGGGAAGGTTCAATTTCGCTGATGCCAGCCTTCAGCATCGCTGCAAGCCGGCCCTCGATGCAAAAGGCCCGCCGGGCATGCCGGCGGGCCTGAAAAGATCATACGGCCATGGGGCCTGTGAGCGTCGGATTACGCGGCGGCGTTGTGCAGCCTGCCGTGGAAGAGCCCGTTGTCCGTCAGCTTCGAGGCGTTCTTGGCGATCGCCAGCACGGCGAGATCGACCAGCGGCTCGAGGATGATCACGGTCATGTAGGCTGCGCCGAAGGACGCGACCTGCGCCAGGTTCGAGGCGGCGAAACCATGGCCGTAAAGCGCCCAGAAGCCGACCCAGACGACGATGCCGCCCTGGTAGGAGGTCGAGAGTGCCAGCGCCTGCAGGTACTTCACGTCCTTGTAGGCGGTCTTTTCCGGGATGATCTTGCCGGCCAGCAGGCTCATCGCATAGAGCGGCACCAAGAGCGTCGTGACGTTCATGCCGTATTGCGGCAGGTCGAAGGGCGCGAAGAACAGGCCCTGCATCAGCAGGCCGGCCGCCAGGCCGATCGCGGCCGCGCCGCCGCCGAAGATCAGGAACAGCGTCGAGCCGAGGATCAGGTGGACTTCCGACACGCCGACCGGATGATGCGGCAGCACCTCGAAGAAGGTAAAGACGAGCGCGGTGGTGATCACCGATCGCGCCGCGAGCGATACGACGCCGCCATCCTTGCGGATCGTGTCGAGCGCCATTTTCGCGGCCAGGCCGAACGAAGCCGCCGCGGTTGCGTAGGAGAGGACGATCTTGGCGCCGTCGACGACGCCGGGTTCGATATGCATGACAGTTCCTTTCTTGCACCCATCGTGCAGATGGCGACGCGCAGCATCGCCGTTTCAGGTCTGTCCGGGCAGGTCTCCTGACTCGCGCTTCGTCGCCATCACCCGCCTTCCCGGGGAAACCCCAGTGGCATTTGGGCGCGGCTCACGCTCACAGTTGCGTGGGCAGTCACGGATCAGGCCCCCCTTGGGTCGTCCCTACCGTGTTCCCTTTTCATCCGGAAGGCTTGGCCTTCCTGGAACCCGAACAGGCGAATCCTAGCGAAATGTGACGCATGTGACAATGAGTGTCAGCGGCATCGGTCGCCGCGAATTCGATATCAGATGCTTTTCAGGCTGACCCGCTTGTGGACCTCTTCCACGCTCTCGACGCGTTCGGAATAGCGGTCGGTCAGATAGGCGGAGCGGTCGCGCGTCATGATGGTGAACTTCATCAGTTCCTCCATCACGTCGACGACGCGGTTGTAGTAGGAGGACGGCTTCATCCGTCCGTCATCGTCGAATTCCAGCCAGGCTTTCGGCACCGAGGACTGGTTCGGGATCGTGATCATCCGCATCCAGCGGCCGAGAATGCGCATCTGGTTGACCGCGTTGAAGCTTTGCGAGCCGCCATTGACCTGCATCACCGCCAGCGTGCGCCCCTGCGTCGGGCGGATGCCGCCGATCGGCGAGAGCGGCAGCCAGTCGATCTGGGTCTTCATGACGCCCGTCATCGCGCCGTGCCGTTCCGGCGAGCACCACACCTGCGCCTCGGACCAGAGCGACAACTCCCGCAATTCCTGCACCTTCGGATGATCCGCGGGTTCCGAATCGAGCAGCGGCAGCCCCTGCGGATCGAACACCCGCACCTCCGCGCCGAACCGGTGCAGCAGCCGCGCCGCCTCATAGGTCATGAACCGGCTGTAGGAGCGTTCGCGCAGCGAGCCGTAGAGCATCAGCACGCGCGGCTTGTGGGTCGATGCGGTCGCGCCGGCCAGCGCCTCGACATCGATCGGGCGCAATAGCTCGTCCTGCACATTCGGCAGGCTCAAATCGTCGTTCCAGGTCATAAAGTCAGCTTGCGTAGGAGATGGCGAGATCGGTTGCGCCTTCCAGACTACCGATCGTGTTCAGCGCTGTCTTCAGGTCTTTTGCGTTCATCTCCTCGAAGGGGAGGGCCATCAGCGCCCTGATGCGCAGTTCGAGCAGCCGGTAGGTCTCGGCGAAGGCGGCGCGGCGATCTTCCGGCGTCTCGCCATGGCCCGCCGGGTCCGGAATGCCCCAATGCGCCTGCACGGGCGCGCCCGGCCAGATCGGACAGCTCTCGCCCGCGGCGTTGTCGCAGACCGTGATGACGATATCCATCTTCGGCGCATCGGCGCCGTCGAACTCGTCCCAGCTCTTCGAGCGGAAGCCGGACGTGTCGTGGCCGTAATCCGCGAGCAGGGCGATCCCGTCCGGATTGGGCGTGCCGCGCGGCGTCGATCCGGCGGAATAGGCATGCACGCGCCCTTCGCCGAGTTTCGCGAGGATCGCCTCGCCGAGGATCGACCGCGCCGAATTGGCGGTGCACAGGATGAGGATGTTTTTCATGCCGTTTCCGAAGGGTTGGCGTGGTCTGCCTTCCGGCCGATATCGTCGAGCTGTTTTTGCAGCGACAGGCTGTCGAGCGAGGAAATCGGCAGGTTGGTGAAGATCGAGATGCGGTTGTTGAGCATGCGGAACGCGTCTGAAAAGGCAAGCCGCTTCTCGGCTTCCTTGCCCTCTGCCGCCGCCGGATCGGGAACGCCCCAATGCGCCGACATGGGCTGTCCGGGCCAGACAGGGCAGGCTTCGGCTGCCGCCTGGTCGCAGACGGTGAAGACGAAATCCATCATCGGCGCATCCGGTGCGGTGAACTCCTCCCAGCTCTTGGAGCGGGCGAAAGACGTGTCGAAATTCAGCCCGTCGAGCAGATCGAGCGTGTAGGGATGCACCGCGCCCTTGGGGTGCGAGCCGGCGGAGTAGGCCTTGAAGCGCCCCATGCCCTCCCGGTTGAGAATGGCCTCGGCAATGATCGACCGGGCGGAATTGCCCGTGCACAGAAACAGGACGTTGTATGGCGTGGCGGGCATGGTGATCTCCCTTGATCCGTCAGCAGGCGCAGGCGATTTCATCGAGAACGGGTTTGCACAAGTCCGGATTGCCGCCGCAGCAATCCTCCATCAGGAAGGCGAGCAGGGCGCGCATGCCGTCGAATTCGGCGAAATAGCGGATGACGCGGCCCTCGCGCTCGCTCCGGATCATCCCGGCGCGGGCCAGGACCGCGAGATTGGCCGACATGGTGTTCTGGCGCACGCCGAGCGCATCGGCGATGTCGCCGGCCGCCATGCCGCCGGCTCCCTGTTTCACCAGCAGCCGGAAAACCTCCAGCCGCGTCTCCTGGGCAAGCGCGTGCAGCGCCTCGATCGCATCTGATTTATCCATATTTCAAGAATTATTGATATGTTGACGGAAGTCAACCGGCCGCCGCAACATTTCAGCGCACCGCGCGTTTCGGCTTGGAGGAGCGAGATGTCGTCTATAATCTTGACAATGACAAGAAATGCAGCCGCATGGAGATTTCCTTATGAACACGGGTGAAATTGCCGCCGCGATCGATGTCGGCGGGCTGGCCGCACGGCAGCGCCGCTTCTTCCGCACGGATGCGACACGGGATCTCGCCTTCCGGAAGCGTCAGCTGCGCACGCTGAAGGATCTGCTTGTGCGCAACGAGGCCGATATTCTCTCCGCGCTGAAGCAGGACCTCGGCCGCCCGCCGACCGAGGCCTGGACCAGCGAGATCGGCATCGTTCTCACCGAGATCGATACGGCTTTGAAGCGTCTCGACCGCTGGGCGCGGCCGAAGCGGGTGCGTACGCCCTTTCTGCTGCAGCCGGGCTCGAGCCGCATCGTCCCCGAACCTTTCGGCAGCGCCCTGGTCATCGGCACCTGGAACTACCCGCTGCAGCTTGTCCTCGCTCCGGCCGTCGCCGCGCTCGCGGCCGGCAATTGCGCGGTCCTGAAGCCCTCGGAACTGTCGCCCGCCACCTCGGCGCTCACCGCGCGGATGATCGGCGAGGCCTTCGATCCGGACCTCCTGGCGGTCGTCGAGGGCGGTATCGAGCCCACACAGGCGCTGCTGAAGCAGGATTTCGACTATGTCTTCTTCACCGGCGGCACGCGCGTCGGCAGGATCGTCATGGCGGCGGCGGCCGAGCATCTCGCGCCGGTCACGCTGGAGCTCGGCGGCAAGAACTCCTGCATCGTCGCCGCCGACGCCGACATGAAGACCGCCGCGCGCCGCATCGCCTGGGGTAAGTTCTTCAATGCCGGTCAGACCTGCATCGCCCCCGATTTCATCCTCGTCGAGAAATCCGCCGAGGCGGCGTTTCACGATGCGTTGAAGGCCGCGATCGAAGAGTTCTACGGTGCCGATCCCGCCGCCAGCTCCGACTATGCCCGCATCGTCAATGAGCGCCATTTCGACCGGCTGGCGGGTCTTCTGGATCGGGGCAGGGTGGTTGCCGGCGGCGGCACGGATCGCGCCGCCCGCTATATCGCGCCAACCGTCATCGCCGAGGTGACATGGGACGATCCGGTGATGGCCGACGAGATCTTCGGCCCGATCCTGCCCGTCATCGCCTATGACGATCTCGACGCCGAACTCGCGGCCTTGCGAGATCGCCCCAAGCCGCTCGCCCTCTACGTCTTCACCGCCGACGGCAAACGCGCCGACACCGTGCTGCGCGCGATTTCTTCCGGCGGCGCCACCGTCAACGACGTCTTCGCCCAGATGCTCAATCCGGAACTGCCCTTCGGCGGCGTCGGCGCCAGCGGCATGGGCGCCTATCACGGCAAGGCCGGGTTCGACACATTCTCGCACCGCCGCGCGGTAGTCCGCCGCGCCACTTGGCTCGACGCGAAGCTCAAATACCCGCCCTACAAAATGCCGCTCGCGGCCATGAAACGGCTTATGCCCTGGCTGATGTAGCGGTGGGCGGATTGCTGCGATCGTCCGCTCAGAACCATTGAAGCGTGATCGCCGCGACGATGAGATAGCGTGCCGTCTTGGCGATGGCGACCAGCGCGAGGAAGGATGCGAAGGGTTCGCGCAACACGCCCGCCACCACCGTCAGCGCATCGCCGCCGATCGGCATCCAGCTCAGCAACAGGCTCCAGCGGCCCCATTTCGCATACCATCGCGACGCCCGCTCGATCTGTTTCTCGCTCGCCGGAAACCAGCGCCGCCCGCCATAGCGCTCGATGGCGCGGCCGAGGAACCAGTTGACCGCCGCGCCCAGCGTGTTGCCGAGGCTGGCCGCCGCCAGCAGCGCCCAGACCGGGTGCGAGCCCGCCATGAGCAGCGCCGCCAGCCCGAGTTCGGATTGCGCCGGCAGGATGGTCGCCGCGACAAAGGCGACCGCGAACAGGCCGGCATAGACGGCGAACTCACTCATGCGTATACATTGCCCGAATCCGCCGGTTAACGGCGATCGGTCGCGGGCGTTGAGGGACGTGCGTGCGGCGGCCTTTCGACAATCCGTGTCCTTGTGCTGCGAAGCCTGTTGAACCGTGCTTGAAGTCTTTTCCGTAACCGGTCCGATTTATATCACAATCGCGGTCGGATACCTGGCCGTCCGTTTCGGTCTTCTCGCCTCCGCGGACATGCGCGTCCTGGGCCGTTTCGTTCTCTATTTCGCGCTCCCCGCGCTGCTGTTCCGGGCGCTCTCGCAGCGCCACATCACGGAGATCGTGAATACATCCTACATCGCTGCCTATCTCGGCGGCACGCTGGCCATGGTCGTGATCGGCTATGCGGTCACCCGCAAGCTGCTCGGCCAGGATCGCATGACGGCGGCCTTTTCCGCCATGGGCATGTCCTGTCCCAACAGCGGCTTCGTCGGCTACCCGATCATCCTGCTGACCTTCCCGCCGATCGCCGGCACGGTTCTGGCGCTCAACATGTTCGTCGAGAATGTCGTCATCATTCCGGTGCTGCTGATGCTCGCCGAGCGTGCCAAGGGCGCCGAGGGTCATCCGCTCACCGTCTTGTGGGGCGCGCTGAAGCGGCTGGCGGTCAATCCCATCGTCATCGGCCTTGTGCTCGGAATGATCGTGTCGCTCACACAGGTGCAACTGCCGTCCTTCGTGGTCAAGTCGGTCGATCTCTTCGCCTCCTCCAGCGCCGCCCTGTCGCTGTTCTTCATCGGCGGCACGCTTTACGGCCTGCCGGTTTCCGGCCTGATGGGCCGCATCGTGCCGGTCGTCATCGGCAAGCTTTTCGCCCATCCGCTGATCATGCTCGGCGCCGTCCTCCTCGTGCCGCTGCTCGGCATGGCGCCGATCCCGTCGCCGCTCTACGAGGCGCTCCTGCTTTCCGCCGCCATGCCGATCTTCGGCATCTACCCGATTCTCGCCCAGCAATATGGCCGCGAGGGTTTCAGCGCGGTCGCGCTGCTCGCCACCACGGTCTTCTCCTTCGTGACGATCAGCATCATGCTCTGGTTCATGGCAGGCTGACGGCCTGTCCGCATGGCTGCCCTGTGCGTGAAGGGATTGATTTCGCGCGGAATTGTCTACACTTAGGATATGTGTGCTGGTCAAACGCCTGATCGGGCGTTTTGATCGGCTGTGGGTCCGAACGGGCCGCAAGCGAGAAACGGGGCGAAAACGGCCCCGACGGGATGACTGCCATGAGCCAATCGACCGAAACCGGGATCGACCGGACCGCAAGCACCGCCTTGAGCGCCGCCGACCGCTTCGGCGTGATCGAACGCCCCGTGCTGGAATGGACGCCGGAGATCGCCGAGGAAACCGAGCACCTCTACCAGAAGGTGAAGGACCACATCCCGCGCATCGAATGGCCCGTCTACGCGCCCTATGTCGCCGCCATCAACCGGCTGAAGAAGGAGCGCAACGCGGTCATCCTCGCGCATAACTACCAGACGCCGGAAATCTATCACTGCGTCGCCGATATCGTCGGCGACTCGCTGCAGCTCGCCAAGGAGGCGACCAAGGTCGACGCCGAGATCATCGTCCAGTGCGGCGTCCACTTCATGGCCGAGACCTCCAAGCTGCTGAACCCGGAAAAAACGGTGCTGATCCCGGACATGAAGGCCGGTTGCAGCCTCGCCGAATCCATCACCGGCGCCGATGTGCGCCTGCTGCGCGAGCGCTATCCGGGCGTCCCCGTCGTTACCTATGTGAATACCTCGGCGGAAGTGAAGGCCGAGACCGACATCTGCTGCACCTCGTCCAACGCCGTGCAGGTCGTCGAATCCTTCGGCGTCGATCGCGTGCTCTGTATCCCCGACGAATATCTGGCGCAGAACGTCGCCGCCCAGACCAAGGTGAAGATCCTCACCTGGAAGGGCCATTGCGAGGTGCATGAGCGTTTCACGGCGGAAGAACTGCTCGCCTACAAGGAAGCCGATCCCGAGATCGAGATCGTCGCCCATCCCGAATGCCCGCGCGAGGTCGTCGAGGTCGCCGACTACACCGGCTCGACCTCCGGCATGATCAACTACGTCAAGGACCGCAAGCCGCCCAAGGTCTTGCTCGTCACCGAATGCTCGATGGCGTCGAACATTTCCTCGGAAGTGCCCGAGGTGAATTTCGTCAAGCCGTGCAATCTGTGCCCGCACATGAAGCGCATCACCCTGCCGAAGATCCTCGACTCGCTCTGCGAGATGAAGGAGGAGATCCTCGTCGATCCCGCCATCGCCGACCGCGCCCGCCTTGCCGTGGAGCGCATGGTCAACCTGAAGCACTAGGCGGCCCGCAGGCCGGGTGGGGGCTGGCGCAGTCATGCGTCTCCGGCGTATGGGGAACATGACAGTTTGATGTCACGCTCGTCGAAGGCGTGACGGCGAGGGGATAGAAGGCGATTGGACAGACAAGACGATAGCGTGCTGATCATCGGCGGCGGGCTCGCCGGCCTGTTCTGCGCATTGAAGCTGGCGCCCAAGGCGGTGACGGTCATCACTGCGGCGCCGATCGGGCGGGGCGCATCCTCGGCCTGGGCGCAGGCCGGCATCGCCGCAGCAGTCGGCCCGGGCGACACGGTGGAAAAACACGTCGCCGATACGCTGGTCGCCGGGGACGGCATCGTCGACGAGGCGGTGGCCCGGCTGATGGCCACGCAGGCCTCCGACCGCATCCACGACCTGCTCGATTACGGCGTTCCCTTCGACCGCGACCTCGAAGGCCATCTCCAGGTCTCCCGCGAGGCGGCGCATTCCGAAAGCCGCATCGTCCGCGTGAAGGGCGACATGGCCGGCCGCGCCATCATGCAGGCGCTGGTCGAAACCGTGAAGAACACGCCCTCCATCCGCGTTCTCGGCGGCTATATCGCCGAGGGGCTGATCGTCGAGGACGGCCGCGTTTGCGGCGTCGAGGTGTTGGACGAGTCGAGCGGCGAGGACAGGCTGCTCCCCATCCGCGGCTCGCATGTGGTGATCGCCGCCGGCGGCATCGGCCATCTCTACGAGGTGACCACCAATCCGGCGGAGGCCCGTGGCGGCGGCGTCGGCATGGCGGCGCGCGCCGGGGCTCGCATGGCCGACCTCGAATTCGTCCAGTTCCACCCGACCGCCATCAATGTCGGCAAGGATCCGGCTCCGCTCGCCACCGAGGCCTTGCGCGGCCATGGCGCGACGCTGCTCAACAAGGATGGCGAGCGCTTCATGGTGCCGCTCCATCCCGATGCCGAACTGGCCCCCCGCGATGTCGTCGCGCGCGGCATCTTCCGTGAAGTCCAGGCCGGGCGCGGCGCGTTCCTCGATTGCACGCAAGCCGTCGGCAAGACCTTCGCCGAGGAGTTCCCGACCGTCTACGGCTATTGCATGGAGGCCGGCATCGACCCTGTCGCGCAGCCGATCCCCGTCGTCCCGGCCGCGCATTATTTCATGGGCGGCATCTGGACCGACATGGACGGCCGAACCTCGCTCCCCGGCCTCTGGGCCTGCGGCGAGGTCACCTCCACGGGTGCGCACGGCGCCAACCGGCTGGCCTCCAACTCGCTGCTCGAGGCGGTTGTGTTCTCGTCGCGCGTCGCGGCGGCCCTCGGTGACGAGGATCTGTCCGACGCGTCCCCCGACTGGTCGAAGGGTTCGAAGGACAGCGGCCGCATCGAGCCGCGCCCGGATTCCGAGCCGATGAAGCTGCTGCGCAAGACGATGAGCGCGCATCTCGGCGTGCTGCGCGACGGGGAGGGCATGAAGACCGCGCTGCGCACGATCATGGAGCTGGAGCGCGAAGCCAACACGGAGCGCTTCCACAACGTGCTCGCGACGGCCAAGCTCGTCGCGGTCTGCGCGCTCAACCGCATAGAAAGCCGCGGCGGCCATTTCCGCACCGATTATCCGAACGAGGATCCGGCCTGGAAACGGCGCACCTTCGTGACGCTGGAACAGGCCGAAGCGACCATACCCGAACTTCTAGAGAGCTGATCATGTCCGTCACCCCTATGCTGCCGAGCTTGCCGCGCCTGATGGTCGAGGACGCCGTGAAGGCCGCCCTGCTGGAGGATCTGGGCCGCGCCGGCGACCTCACCACCGACGCGACGATTTCGCCCGACGCCACCGCAACCGCGGAACTCGCCTCGCGCGAGGATGGGGTCATCGCCGGCCTCGGCCTTGCCGAAACCGCTTTCCGCCTGATGGACCCGGAGCTGACCTTTTCGGCGAAGGTGAAGGACGGCGACCGCGTCAAGCGCGGCGACGCCATCGCGACGATTTCCGGCAAGGCGCGCGCCATCCTGTCGGCCGAGCGCGTCGCGCTCAATTTCGTGATGCACATGGCCGGCGTCGCCAGCTACACCGCCCGTTTCGCCGACGAGATCGCCCACACCCCGTCCAGGGTGACCTGCACCCGCAAGACCATTCCAGGCCTGCGCGCCTTCGACAAATACGCCGTGCGCTGCGGCGGCGGCTCCAACCACCGCTTCGGCCTCGACGACGCCATCCTGATCAAGGACAACCACGTCGCCGTCGCCGGCGGCGTCGCCAAGGCGGTTCAAGCGGCCCGCGCCTATGCCGGCCATCTCGTCAAGGTGGAGGTCGAGGTCGACACGCTCGACCAGCTGCGCGAGGCGCTCGCCGCGTCGCCCGACGCCGTGCTGCTCGACAACATGACCGTTGACCAGCTGGCCGAGGCCGTCGCGATCAACAAGGCCGACAATGGCGGCCGCGTGCCGCTGGAAGCTTCCGGCAATGTCGCCATCGACACGATCCGCGCCATCGCCGAAACCGGCGTCGACTACATCTCCACCTCGAAGATCACCATGGCCGCCCCGACGCTCGATGTCGGGCTCGATATCCGCATCGGATAGTCAAAGCCTCACCCCGTCATTCCGGGGCCGCGAAGCGGAACCCGGAATCCAGCGCCGAGCGCCGGGCGGTTTGTCTCGTGGCAAGACTTAAGCATCGCACCGGCTCGAACTGTCAGGCCTACCCGCTCAACTCTCGGCTCTGGATTCCGGGCTGCGCTGTGCGCCCCCGGAATGACGGAGATCGCACCACCCGGTCTACGCCGCCGCCTGATACAGATGCACGTCGCGTTGCGGGAAGGGGATCGACAGCCCGTCGGCGTCGAAGCGCTCCTTCGCCATTTTGATCAGCTCGCGCGACACGGTCCACCAGTCCGCCGTGTTCATCCAGATGCGGCAGGTCACCTCGACCGCGCTGTCGCCGAGATTGGAGACATAGATGAACGGCTCGGGATCCTTCAGCACCTTGTCGTGGCCGTCGATGATTGACTGGAAGGCGGCGAAGGCCTTGTTGATGTCGTCGTCATAGCCGATCCCGACCACCAGGTCGAAGCGCCGCTTCGGCTTGCGGGAATAATTGGTCACAGCGCTGTTCCAGATCTCGGAATTGGGCGCGAGCAGATAGAGCCCGTCCAGTGTCTCGAATTCTGTTGCGAACAGGCCGATCTCCTTGACCACGCCGGTGGCGCTCGACGTCTCGATGAAGTCGCCCACCTGGAAGGGCCGCAGGAACAGGAGCATGATGCCGGCGGCGATGTTCTGCAGCGTGCCCTGCAGCGCCAGGCCGATGGCGAGGCCGGCGGCGCCGAGCGCGGCGATGATCGAGGCCGTCTGCACCCCGAACTGGGTCAGAACCATCACGAAGACGAGGACCAGCACCGCGTAGCGCGCGGCCTTGGAGAGGAACATCGTCAGCGTCTCGTCGCTATGGGTCAGCCGCGACAGCGCCGACTGCACCCAGCGCTTGACGAGGCCGGCGACGATGAAGCCGACGATCAGGATCAGGATCGCGCCGACGACGGAGAAGGTATACTCGATGATGAGAGCACTCGCCTTGTCCCAGATGGTCGAGGCCGCGGCCGCGATTTGCGTCATGTTTTGGTTCTCCAAGGGGGTCTCCTTCATTCCAGACTGAATCACAGGGGATACTACGCGATTCCACCCGGATCGGTTTCATTCGGGCGGCGGGAAAGGGGATTCCGCTGTGGACCGAAGCGGCGTCTTTTTCATGAACGCCATGTGAACGGCGGGTTCAGCGACGGTTCTGCGGCGGCTTTCTACTGTTGGGTCATCGAAACGCGGCAAAGACCGCACCCAAGAGGAGAAATGACATGCCCCGTAAAACTCTCATCGCAGTCGCCATCGCAACCCTCGCTGGCATCGCTTCCGTTCCGGCTTCCGCCAACGACGTCTTCCTCGAGCAGTTCGGCTTCGGCAACCAGGCCGGCGGCGTCCAGTCCGGCTTCGGCAACGTGATCGGCGTCTACCAGAACGGCATCGTCAACGGCGCCGTCAGCGAACAGTACGGTAACGGCAACACCGCCGCGATCGGCCAGGAAGGCATCAACAACTACGGCGAGACCTTCCAGAACGGCAACGGCAACGCCGCCGGCGTCGGCCAGTTCGGCACCGACCACAATTCCATCATTTCGCAGGACGGCGACGGCAACGTCACCGCAGGCGTCCAGGTCGGCCATGGCTGCTCCGCAGGCGTCAGCCAGACCGGTGCCGGCAATGTCGCGGCCTTCGTCCAGGCCTGCCCGTAATCCCAGCAGATACCTCCCGACGCTGCCGGGCCGGATTGTTCCGCCCGGCAGCACCCCGTTCAGGCCGAAAAGGAGAATGATCATGATGAAGACCTTCACCAAACGTCCCGCCCGCGCCGCAGCGCTCCTGATGACGCTCGCCGCCGCCGGTTGCACAGCGGGCGCCGGCGAAATTTCCGGGGCCGAGCAGCCGCTGAGCTGCGAAATCACGAAATCCACCGCCAATGGCGCGCTGGTCCTGCGTGGCGTCGTCCATGCGCAGGAAGCCGTCGCCGGCACCTACCGTCTGACCGTCACCGGCTCGGGCGGCGGCAACCGCTCCAATATCTCGCAGGGCGGCCGCTTCAGCGCCGGCCAGGGCGAGACCGCCAATCTTGGCATGGTGATGCTCGGCAATCGCGGCGCGAGCTACGATGCCCGCCTCGAGATCGAGGCCGGCGGCCTCGGCTATCAGTGCGCCGAACGCATCTGACGGCCACGCCAGATCCGTCCCCGCAAAGGGCCCCGCTTCGGCGGGGCCCTTTTCGTGTTTCGGGGGTGTCCCGCGCGATGAACGGATGATGAATGGCCGGTTCCGGTTCGGTTCAGTGCCGTTACGGCAAGGTGGTGTCATCGAAGGGCAAGAGCCCGTATCCAAGAGGAGAAATGACATGCCCCGCAACACAATCATCGCAAGCATCGCCGCCGCTCTCATCGCAACCGCCGCTCTTGGCGTCCCGGCGCAGGCCGGCGGCCAGGTCGCCATCGACATCAAGCCGCAGAACGCCGACCAGGAGAAGGCCATGCGCGCCGGCCTGATGATCTACGGTATCGTCAACCACATGCAGAACGGCGCCAACATCAAGCAGAACGGTTTCGGCAACATGGCTGGCATCGGCCAGAACGGCTCCGGCAATTACGGCGTCGTTCACCAGGACGGCAACGGCCATTCCGGCACGCTGCAGCAGAACGGCAACGGCAACGCCTATGGCGTGTTCCAGTTCGGCGAGAACACCAACACCGACGTCGTCCAGAACGGCAATGGCGAAACCGGCGCGACGGTCGTCATCGGCTGGTAATTTCCGGAAAAACGCAAGCGGTTCAGGGGCATGACCGCTTGCGAAAACCCGGACGAAAGGCCGCTGGCACATTCGCCTGCGGCCTTTTCTCGTTGACGATCCCGTACTGGCCAAATCCGGCCTTGTCGAAGGGTAAAACCTCATCCACGTCATCCCGGGGCCGCAAGGCGGAACCCGGGATCCAGAGCCGAGCGCCGGGCGATTTGCCTGATTGCGAGCTGCCGCGCATGACACCCGCCCGATGATCGGCCCTGTTCTCGCGCCTCTCGGCTCTGGATTGCCGGGTTGGGTGTGCCGCGTCCCGGCATGACGGAGAGGTTTTCGGCCTGCGCCGCCCGGCACAGGCGCATAGCGCGCCATGGATCGGAGCGCCAAATCCTCACACCCGTCATCCCGGGGCCGCGAGGCGGAACCCGGGATCCAGAGCCGAGCGCCCGGCGATTTGCCTGATTGCAAGCTGCCGCGCATGGCACCGGCCCGATGATCGGCCCTGTTCTCGCGCGTCTCGGCTCGGGATTCCGGGCTGCGCTACGCGCCCCCGGAATGACGACAGGAAGACCGCGACGTTTGCCGGCGGCATTTTTATTAAAATGCGACGAAAGTAGCAGAGTAAAAAAGTCAGGCAGGTGTCGTTGTCTTGAAGCGAAACCTGTGCTCTACTTCCAATTGTTGCTTCTTGTGTGAAGTATACAAAGGGTTGGGTGTGTGTTCGGCCGTGGCTTTTCAGCTGCGGCCGAATTCATTTGCAGTCCAACCCACAATAAACTCTTCGGAATCAAGTGCTTCGCGTGTCAGCGGCAGCCTGAAGGGCACGCCCTCGAAGGCGTCCTCGCCCCGTCCGATCGCCCGGATCGCGTCGACCATGCGTCCCTCGCGTCCGAGTACCGCGTCGGCGATCTCGATCAGTTTCGCATTGGGCGTCGCCGACGGGGCCCGCCAGCGCAGGTCGTGGGCCAGTTCGCGCTCGTCGAGATCCGGATTGAGCGCCAGCGCGATCATGTAGGCGGAGGCGGTCGAGCGCGAAATCCCGGCAAAACAATGAACGATCATCGGCGCGTCCCGGTCCCATTCCCGGGCGAAATCGAGGATGGCGCGCACATGCTCCTCGCCGGGCAGGGTCATGCCCTCCATCGCCACCGCGATGTCGTTGAAACCCAGGAACAGGTGCTGTTCCTCGGCGATCTCGGCAGGCCGCGTCACCGGCGTGCCGGCATTGATCACGGTCAGCATCCGCGCCGCGCCGGTCGCGGTGGCGGTATCCTGCAGTTTCGACAGCGGGCAGACGACGAGATAGGGCATGGTCAGGCTCTCTTGCGGCCGGGTTGTTGCGCCGCCCGGAAGGCGGCCTCGACTTCGGCGAAACGGGCGAGATAGGCGTCCTGCACCTCGGCTGCCGGGCGCGGCGTCATGTCCAGCCCGTCGGGCGACACGCCGCGCGGCCGGCCGAAATAGGTCACCGCCTCTTTCTCCGAAAATCCCGCCAGCAAAGTCGCCTCGAAAAAGGCCGAAACCTGGTCGGCGCGCTTTATCTTCGCCTTCATGGCCTTGGTCGGATGCGGCGGCAGCCCGAAGCGGATATGCACCGCAGCCTCCAAGCGCGCCTCGACCGCCTTGTAATTGCCGCCAAGCACCTTCTTGAAGGGCGAGATCATGTCGCCGATGACGTATTCCGGCGCGTCGTGCAGCAGCGCCGCGAGCCGAAGATCGGGCGAACAGCCCTCGTTCATCCGCGTCACGATATCGTCGACCACCAGCGAATGCTGGGCCACCGAAAATGCGTGATCGCCATGCGTCTGGCCGTTCCAGCGCGCCACGCGCGCCAGTCCGTGCGCGATGTCCGAGATCTCGATATCGAGCGGGGAGGGGTCGAGCAGGTCGAGCCGGCGCCCGGACAGCATGCGCTGCCATGCGCGCGGCGGCGCGCCCTCGCGGTCCGGCATGTCGGCCTCCCTAGTCGGCGGTTTCTTCGGGCCACCGATAGCCGACATTCGGCGGCAAGGACAAGGTGACGTTTCGTCCGTTGGCCGTGATCGGCGTGCCGGCGTCCATCGCGTCCTTGGCCCGGTCGAGCCGCACCAGTGCCAGCGCCGAAGCGCCGGCGACGGAGCCGAGCGCGCCGACCGTCTTGCCTCCGGCCTCCAGCGGGTCGCCGGGCGCGAAACCCGCCCCGTCCGCCGAAGCGATCACGAGCCTTCGGCGCGCCGTGCCCCGGTGCTGCATGCGCGAGACCACTTCCTGGCCGACGAAGCAGCCCTTGCGGAAATCGACGCCGGTGTTCTGGTCGAGCGATACATCGTGCGGGAAGGCGTCGCCTGCCTCGAAATCCGCGCCGCTCTCGGCGACGCCATGGGCGATCCGCAGTGCCGTCCAGCCCGCCGCATCGTCCTCGCCCGAAGCCGCGCCGCCATAATGGCGCATGACTTGAAGGTCTTCCGGAAAACGCCCGTCGCGCACCGCGCGCGCGCCATCGAATGTTGAATCCGTTTCCCAGGAAATCGCCGCAAGCGATTCATCCGAGTCCGAAATCGTCACTTTCGCGCGCAGTTTGTACATGGTCAGCCGCTTGAGGAAATCGCCGGCCAGCCGGCTGTCGATATCGATCAGATAACCGTCGCCGTCCCGGACAACGAGGAAATCGAACAGGATCTTGCCTTGCGGCGTCAGCAGCGCGCCCGGCCGCGCAAGGCCTTCCGGCAGCTTCTCGACATCGCAGGTGATCAGATTCTGCAGGAAATGGGTCGCCTCCTCGCCGGAGACGGAGATCAGGCTTCGGCCGGACGGAGAATGGACGGGCATGGGGGGAAATCGTTTCGCGCGCTTGCTTTCGGATAGGACGATACGTAGTTCCCCTTCAGCGGAGCGGCAAGAGACAGGCGCAAGAGACAGGCAAGAGACAGGCAGGCGAAGAGAAAAGATGAGCGAGACATTCGATCTGATTTTAAAGAACGGCACGGTCGTCAACCATGACGGGCAGGGCGTCCGCGACATCGGCGTCATTGGCGGCCGCATCGCCGCTATCGGCTCGCTCGGCGCGGCGCAGGCCGGCGAGACGATCGATTGCACCGGTCTGCACATCCTGCCGGGCGTCATCGACAGCCAGGTCCATTTCCGCGAACCGGGCCTCGAACACAAGGAAGACCTCGAGACCGGCTCCCGCGCCGCCGTCCTCGGCGGCGTCACCGCCGTCTTCGAGATGCCGAACACCAATCCGCTGACCACCAGCGAGGAAGCGCTCGCCGACAAGGTCAAGCGCGCCCGTCACCGAATGCATTGCGATTTCGCCTTCTGGGTCGGCGGCACGCGCGAGAACGCCGAAATCGTCGGCGAGCTGGAGCGCCTGCCGGGCGCCGCCGGCATCAAGGTCTTCATGGGGTCCTCGACGGGAGACCTGCTGGTCGAGGACGACGAGGGCGTCGCCTCCGTCCTGCGCAACACCCGCCGCCGCGCCGCCTTCCATTCCGAGGACGAATTCCGCCTGCGCGAACGCGCCGGCCTGCGCGTCGACGACGATCCGTCCTCGCACCCGGTCTGGCGCGACGAGGTCGCGGCGCTGATGTGCACCGAGCGCCTTGTCCGCATCGCCCGCGAGACCCGCGCCCGCATCCACGTCCTGCACATCTCGACCGCCGAGGAGATCGCCTTCCTGCAGAACCACAAGGACGTCGCCACCGCCGAGGCGACGCCGCATCACCTGACGCTGACCGCGGACGACTACGCGACGCTCGGCACGCTGATCCAGATGAACCCGCCGGTACGCGCTCCCCATCACCGCGACGGCATCTGGCGCGGCATCGGGCAGGGCGTCATCGACGTGCTCGGCTCCGACCACGCCCCGCATACGCTCGACGAAAAGGCGAAGCCCTATCCGGCCTCGCCCTCGGGGATGACCGGCGTTCAGACGCTAGTGCCGATCATGCTCGACCATGTGAATGCCGGCAAACTGACGCTCGAACGCTTCGTCGACCTCTCCTCGCACGGCCCGAACCGCCTGTTCGGCATCGCCCGCAAGGGCCGCATCGCCGCCGGCTACGACGCCGATTTCACCATCGTCGACATGAAGCGCCGCGAGACCATCCGCAACGATCAGGCCGGCTCGAAGGCCGGCTGGACGCCCTATGACGGCAAGGAAGTCACCGGCTGGCCGGTCGGCACCGTCATTCGCGGCACGCGGGTCATGTGGGAAGGCGAGATCGTCACGCCCGGGCAGGGCGAGCCGGTTCTATTCAGCGAAGCTCTGCCGGTCTGATCCGGCAGCGCGCCGCCGCAGTTCCTCGGCCAGGATCCGGAAATGTTTCTCGGCCTCGGCCGTGACGCCGCCGCGCGCATGGTCCTTGCGCAGGGCTTCCTCGACCTCGTCGATCATCCGTTCGAGGCTCGGCCGGTCGCCATGGCTCGCATGGTGGCCGAACAGGTCGATCCAGCTGTCGGTGATATGGCCTGCCTGCATCAGCCGGTCGAACCCGGCATGCGGATTGCGCCCGCCGAACAAAATGCCGATCCCGGCGACCGCGAAGGAGATCGGGCTCAAGACGAGATCGCGAACCCCGTCGGCGAACAGCTTGACCTGGAAAATGACGAGGCGGCGAAACAGCGATCCGCGCGAATGGCGTCGCGTCCTGACGACGTCGGAGTGTTCCTCGAATGACTGCCGTGTCAGCCGTGGCGTGGATGTCATCGAACCCCTCCGATTTTTCCCTCTGCTTTACATATCGGATCTCGGACGCCGGATTCCAAGGGTAAATGGCGATCAATCAGCCCGTGGTCTCGCAGGCCGCGATCGCCTGCGCTTGCGTGGCGCCCAGCCCGAGTTGCTGGCGGAAGCAGGTCAGTCGCGCCTCCGCTTTGTTGGCGTTGCTGCACAATCGGGCCGCGTCATCGTCTCCCCAGTTCGCCGATCCGTCGAGATTGCTGGGAAACCGGCCGCTCACCACGAAATGCATGCAGATCGCCGGTTCCGTGGATTGCTTGTTTCTGCCGCAGACGCGACCGACGATCTCGTCGCGGTAGGAACGCGTGGCGTTGTTGGAGAACTGATTGGGACCTTTGAGGAAGTCGGCGCAGGCGTCGCTTGCGCCGGGACGGACCGCGGCGGTCTCCGGGCCTTGACGGAACCGGTCGCAGGTTTCGACGAAGCCGGTGATTTTCTGCCGGTCCGACTGCTTCGCCGCCGACAGATCGAAGCCGCCACCCCACCTGAACGAATCCACGGTCTGCTTGAACCGGGAGGTGGGCGCGATCAGTTCGGCGAAAAAGTCGGAACCGGTCCTGAGCGAGAACCGGTAGCGCGCGCGGTTTTCGCCCGCGTCGCGGGATGCGCCCTGGTCATACGTGGCCATGACGGAAAGGGCTTGGCCGCGCCTTGCCTTGACCATGAGCTCCTCGCGGGGCTGCGGATTGGCCTGCGCGTCGAGCCGGAGCAGGACCGTCACGATAGGGTCAGGTGCGTCGCGATTGCACCGCGCTGTCATCAGCACGACACTCGAGACTTCCGGCGAATTCAGGAAGGTCCGCACATGCCGGACCGACAGCAAGGCGTGGGTACCATCGGAGTTGAACGCCCAGACATTGCCCGAACTGCTGGCGGATGCCTGCTGTACGGCTCCGCCCGACAGGGCGGCGATCGTCAGGCACAGGGCGGCGAGCCCGCGCTGGAGGCGCATTCTGGTCATTGTGGATGTCTCCGGGAAGGTAATTATTGCCGCCGTCGTCGTACCGGCGGAACAGCTATGGCCGCGCCCGGTCGGGACGCGGCCACAGCCGGGGCCAAAGCCCTCGGTCAGTCTATCCGCAGGTGGGATCCTCTCCGCTCCACGGATAGGTCTTGAGTTCGGGAAGATTGGTTTTCTTGTTGATCACAAGCTCGGGCAACAGCGACATATAGGTGCCCGAAAAATGGCACTTGTCCTTGAAGTACCAGGTGAAGCTGCCGTTTTCTTTCGGATCAACCTTCGACGTGTCGCTCAGTCCGTATTGCCCGGTGACGACGACGGCTTGCCGGCCTTCATCCCATCCGAACCCCTTGATCGTCACGGATTTCCGTCCGTCGAAATAGGTGTTGGTGTCGAAATCCAGATCGCCGACCTGTTTGGTTTTCCAGACGCCGGTAAGATCGGGCATCTTGGTCGTTTTGAACTCTTCGATCGCGGCGTTGACTGCCTCGAGTTGCGAAGGCGGGGTTTCGGTCGGCTTGGAGCTATAGACCGTTCGCGAATCTCCCGAGGGCGATGTGATCAGGATCTGGTTGTTCTTCTGCAGCTCGATCGTGACCGTCTTGCCGGCGTCGTCGTCCCTGAGAATGTGCTGCTTGAACCCCTCGGTCCCGCCATTTGCGAGCAGTTCGCCCGCCGCAGCCGAGGCGATGGTGGCGCTCGCAGCGGCCATGGTCGTTACGGCTGCCGCCGTTGCCGCCGGACCGCAGGCGCCCGCGGTTCCGGCGGTGCAGACCGCACCGAAAACGGTCGCCGCGATGGATGTGCCGACGGGAATTGCGATCCTGCCGGCTTGTTCCATGAAATCGATGGCGCCGCGAAAGTTGTTCGGATCGGAATAATAGACGGTCGAACTGTCGCTATAGACCCATGAAACAAACCACCAGTCTCTCCCGGTGGTTCCGAAGCCGGTATTGTAGGTGACGGGCTGTCCCGAAGTTGTCGCGCCATCCGCAAGAGCGCCGGGCCAATCCAGCTGATGCTCGTACTCGTCGCTGTATTTGTGGGCGACGGTGACGCTGAGAATGGTCTTGCCCGTTTTGTTGCTGACAACAACATCCGCCTGTTTTTTCTCGACGGCGTAAGACGTCGAGGCAGTGCTCAGTGTAAAGAGCACGCCAAGGCAAATCTTGCCCAGCATGCCGCACGAATTGACATTCATGAAAGCATCTCCAGTTTCGGATCTAAGCTATCCGGATGGTCTTTTGGTCGCCCCGACGTCGGCGTTTATGAATTCCGCTGAGGGAATGTAAAACCCTCGGCTCGCGGCTTCCGGGCCTTTGGCGCTTGCTGTTCCGTTTTTGGCGCTCAGGGTTCCTTGCGCCATCGGCTTCGATCGGCTTTTTAGGGGCGGGGACAGTGGGCGAAATGGGGGCTCCATGTGAAACGCGAGGCAATGCCGCTCGCGCCGCGCTACGTCGCGATGCTGATTTACGATCAGGTGGCATCGGTTGATGTCAGCGGGCCGTTGGAAGCCTTTGGAATCGCGAATTTTTTGACCGGACGGCCGCTATACCGGCCGATCACCGTCTCCGTCGATGGCAGGCCGGTCGACGTGGCCGGAAGCTTCATGCGGATCGAACCCACCTGCGGCTGCGCCGATCTTCCCGCCGATTTGGACCTTTTGCTGGTCGCCGGCGGTCCGGGGTGCTTCGCTGCCGCCGAAAACGGCGAGATCACCGACTGGATCCGCAAGCTGGAGCCGCGATGCGAGCGGATGGGGTCGGTGTGCACCGGCTCGACGGTGCTGCTGGCCTCCGGCGTGACGGATGGACACCGTATCGCGACGCACTGGCTTGAGGCGATGCGTCTGGGCGCGGACGAGACGGTCGCCGAGCAGGTCGATTCGGACGCGATCTTCGTCAATTCCGGAAAATTCTGGACCTCCGCCGGCATGCTTGCCGGCATCGATCTGGCGCTGGCGTTGATCGAGAAGGATCATGGTCGCCAGCTGGCGCTGGACGTGGCGCGGTTCATGGTGCTGGTCCTGCGGCGTCAAAGCGGCCAGACGCAGTTCAGCACCCATCTGATGGCCGACGCCACGGAGGATTCGCGGATCCGCCGGGTCCAGCTGCATATCTGGGAAAATCCGAACGAGGACTATTCGATCGGCAAGCTCGCCCGCTACGCGGCGATGAGCGAGCGGTCGCTGGAGCGGCGCTTCAAGGAAGTCACCGACACGACGATCTTCCGCTACATCGAGGATGTGCGGCTGAGCCTGGCGCGCCGGCTCCTGGAGACGTCCACGCTGCCGGTTCAGGCGGTTGCCTCGAGGAGCGGTTTCGGCACCGCCAAGACGCTGCGCCGCGCCTTTGCGCGCCGGCTCGGCGTATCGCCGAGCGACTATCGCGCGAATTTCGGCATGGCCGGAACGCCGCCGGCAGAGATCGAGCCGGTGACCGCCGAACTGCGCATGGATCTTGAAAGCGTCATTCTGGGAAAGTCCGTCTGGTAGGCGCTCGGACAGGAGGATTGCATGATTGGCAGGCAGATACTCGCCATGGTCGCGGTGGCGGTCATGACGCTTCCCGCGTCCGCGCGCACGGAACGATGGAGCGTGACAGGCGAGGGGACGGAAGCCTCCGTCGCCGATTGCACGGATTGCGAGGAGGACATCGGCCTTCTCGTGCGTTGCGAGGCGGCCGGCATGCCGGCAACCCTCTATGTGCCGTTCCTGGCGGTGGAGGACGCTCCCGCCGAAGGCGCGGATCCGCGGGAGATCGTCTTTGCGGTGGACGGCGAGCCATTCTCCTATCTGCCGGAATTCGAGCTCTGGGGCATAATCGGCCACGTGCCGAAGATCCTGCTGAAACCGTCCGATCCGCTGGTCGAAGCCTTGCGGGCAGGGCGGTCGGTGAGCATCTCGCTTGACGGCGCCGCCGTGGAGTTGCCGCTCAGGGGCTCGTCATTGGCCTTGGCGGCGTTCGCCCGGACCTGCCCGTGGGGCGACGGCGGAGACGGCGCATGATGTCTTTCCTCGGTAAACTCGCTCCCATAGCGATTGTCGTCATGGTCGCGGCAGGCCAGGCATCGGCGCAAGAGCCGGGCGACGCCGTCTGGCGGCACGTCGCTTTCGATAACGAGGACAGTGCCAGGGTCCATGCCCTCTCATTCGCCATTCCGGAAACCGACGCGTGGCTCTTCAATGCCGAATGCGCGGAGGGTGACGAGGGACCATCGATACCGGTGATACTGGCGCTGGATTTCGGCGCCCGCGACAACGCGGAGGAGGTGGAGGTTCGCTTCCAAATCGAGGACTATGAGGCGACATACGCCGGATCGGTCGCAATCGTCAGCGAGGAATATGCCGGTATCGGCGTCGCGGTCGGCGTCGACGATGCCTTCTGGCCGGCCCTTCGTCGCGGAAACGCGCTGGATGTCGGCATTGTCGGCGAGGAGATGCGTTCGATCTCGCTGCGCGGTTCGAATGATCCGGTCCGTCGCTTCGTGGACTCCTGCTCGCAGATCTTCGCCGAGCCGGATCCATCCGCCGCGCCTGCAAAGTAAGGGCCGTATGCCTGTGAATGCGAGGATGCCGGAACGTTCGATCTGACGATCGACAAGTCGCGCTCCGAGACGGTCAGTTGCTCCCGAAGGGAGTGAGCGGAACAGCGCAATCCCGTTGACTTGCCGGCCCGTCTCCTCTACCCGACCAGGCCATGACAAAGCCGCACACCCTTGCCGGACTGTATTATTCGCAGCTCCCATAGCTGCGGACCCTTTGTCGTGAATCGTTCCGCTGCCCAGACAGCGGTCCGACAATCCCAAATCGACCTCTCGCCTGGCGGCAAGAAAGAGGTCGAAAGATGGAACACCCAAATCCCGCAAAACTGAAACTGTCGCTCGGCGTCATCGGTTTCGGCGCCTTCGGCAGGCTGATCGCCCGCCACGCCGCGCCGCATGCCGAGGTCGTCGTCCATGACATCGCGCCCGACGTCGAAGAGGCGGCCGCGAGGCTGGGCGCGGCGGCGACCACGCTCGACCATGCCGCCTCCCGCGACATCGTCGTCATCGCCACGCCGGTGCCGACCTTCGCGGACATCCTGTCATCCGTCGCGGCCCATTGCCGGCCCGGCGCGCTGGTGCTGGATGTCGGCTCGGTCAAGATCGGCCCGTCCGCCCTGATGCGCGAGACGCTGCCCGAAACCGTCGATATCGTCGCGACCCATCCGTTGTTCGGCCCGCAAAGCGCCCGCGACGGCCTCGCCGGGCTGAAGATCGCGCTCTGCCCGATCCGCGGCGGCCGCCACCGCGCGCTGGCCGTCTTCCTGCGCCGGCGTCTTGGCCTTCAGGTCATCCTCACCACGCCGGAAGACCATGACCGCGAGGCCGCAACCGTGCAGGGCCTGACGCATCTGATCGCCAAGGTGCTGACCAATATGGGCCCGCTCCCGACCCGCATGACCACCCGTTCCTTCGACCTGCTGGTCGAGGCGATCTCGATGGTCCGCCACGACGCGCCGGAGGTCTTCGAGGCGATCGAGCGATCCAATCCCTATGCGGGCGAGGTGAGGCGGCGCTTCTTCGAACTGGCCCACCGGCTGGACGCCGATCTGGAACGCGGGCACCCGTCCGCGCCGGTCGAACCCGCAGGGACGCCGTCGGTCCCGGCCGAAAGCAACGCCCCGTCACGCACCGTTCACGCGCCCCGCATAAATGCGTATTGAAGCGGTGGAAGGTCACGCGCCGGCCAAGCGCCGGAAACCGGGGACGCGGGAATGCAGGATGATGGACCGGATACGGGGAAGGAGGCCCGCCCGGCGCGGGGAACGCCGGCGGAGGTCTTCGCGGTCTTCCTGAAGCTCGGCCTGACCAGCTTCGGCGGCCCAATCGCGCATCTCGGCTATTTCCGCGACGAACTCGTCACGCGGCGGCAATGGCTGGGCGACGCCGCCTATGCCGATCTGGTGGCGCTGTGCCAGTTCCTTCCGGGCCCGGCCTCCAGCCAGGTGGGCTTCGCTCTGGGGATGATGCGGGCCGGCTGGCTCGGCGCGCTGGCCGCCTTTGCCGCCTTTACGGTGCCCTCGGCGCTCGCGCTTCTTCTCTTCGCGATGACCGCGACGGGCATCTCCGGGCCGGTCGGGGCAGGGGCGCTGCACGGGCTGAAGATCGTCGCCGTGGCGATTGTCGCACAGGCGGTCTGGGGCATGGCGAGGACGCTCTGCCCGGACCGGCAGCGCGCCTCCATCGCCGTGGCGGCGGTCGCCGTTCTCGCCTTCGCGCCGGGCATCGCCGGAATGGCGGTTGCGATCCTGCTCGGCGCGGTGGCGGGGCTTTTCCTCCTTCGCGACACGCCTCCGCCGCGTGGCGGCCATGTCGCCATGCCTGTCACCCGTACCGCCGCGGTCCTGGCGCTTGCCGCCTTCCTTTCGCTTCTTGCACTCTTGCCGCTCGTTGCCGGCGGGTCGCAGGCGCTCGCCGTTTTCGAGAGCTTCTACCGCGCCGGCGCGCTGGTCTTCGGCGGCGGCCATGTCGTCCTGCCGCTGCTGCAGGCCGAGGTGGTGCAGCCCGGCTGGGTGACGGCGGACAGCTTCCTTGCCGGATACGGCGCGGCGCAGGCCGTGCCGGGGCCGCTCTTCACCTTTTCCGCCTATCTCGGCGCGGTGCTCGGGCCGGAGCCGAACGGCGTGGCGGGGGCGGCGATCGCCCTGTCCGCCGTGTTCCTGCCGGGCTTCCTGATCCTGATCGGCGTCCTGCCGTTCTGGGACCGGTTCCGCGCCATGGCCCGGGCGCAATCGGCGATGCAAGGGGCGAACGCCGCCGTCGTCGGCATTCTGGGCGCGGCGCTCTATGCGCCCGTCTTCACCGGCGCGGTGGGAGACCTTCGCGACTTCGCGCTGGCGCTCGCCTGTTTCGTCCTGCTCGTGGCCTGGAAGACGCCGCCATGGATCGTGGTGATCGTCGCGGCGCTGGGCGGCGTGGCCCTGGCATCACTGGATTGACCGAAGTCCACTGTATTTCCGGCGTTTTGTCTTCGCACCCGGCGGCAAGTCGATTAGTGACAACCGATGGCGAGCGTGACGGTGAACATGATGGGCGGGGCGGGGAACCAGATGTTCCAATACGCCGTCGCGCGGGCGCTGGCGCTGCGCACCGGGGCCGATCTCGTTCTGGATATTTCATCCTACCGCACGCGGTCCCGGCACACGCCGCCGCGCTCCTTCTGCCTCGACCGCTTCCCGATTGCCGCCCGCATCGCGCCGAAAAGGCAAGGTGATCCCGGCAGGCTCGGCAAGCTTACGGACCGCGCCGCGCGCTGGTTCGCAACCGGGCGCGCACCGACGCTGCACGAAGCGCATTTCCATTTCGATCCGCGCATCATCTCTGCCCGGCCTCCGGTCCGCCTCGACGGCTATTTCCAGTCGGAACGCTATTTCGCGGACGCCGAGGCGCAGATCAGGACCGAGCTCGCGCCGCCTTCCGAAGCGGGCCACGCGGCTGCGCTGGCGCATCGGATAGGGGAAGCTCAGTCGGTCTCCCTGCATGTGCGCCGCACCGATTACACGCAGGGCGACGCGGCAAGCGTCCACGGCCTGTGCGCACCGGACTATTACGCGGCCGCTGTCGCGGAACTCTCGCAACGGCTGGGGCCGCTGGAAATCTTCGTGTTTTCCGATGACATCGCATGGGCGCAGGCCAATCTGGACCTGAAACAGCCGGCGACATTCGTGTCGGACGGCCGCGTCAGCGATCTCGGCGAATTGTGGCTGATGAGCCTCTGCAGCCACCATGTCATCGCCAACAGCACGTTCAGTTGGTGGGGCGCATGGCTGAGCCCGAACCCGGACAAGATCGTCATCGCGCCGCGTAAATGGTTCGCCGACGCGAGTTTCGACACGACCGACCTCGTTCCGGAAAGCTGGTTCAGGCGATGAGACTGCTGCTGTGCTCGGAATTCTACGCCCCGAGCCGCGGCGGGGTGCAGCAGGTGACCCGCTCCGTCGGCGAGTACCTTGTTTCCCGGGGTCACGAGGTGACGGTCGCCACCTCGCAACTGCCGGGCCGGAACGGCGAAGTCATCAACGGCGTGAAGCTCGAGGAATTCGATATTGCCGGCAATCAGGTGCGCGGCTTCACGAATCCGGACGAGGTGGCGCGCTACCAGCGTTTCCTCTTGGATTTCCCGGCCGATGCGATCCTCGTCAACGCGGCACTTCAGTGGACGCACGACGCCGCGCTGCCGGTGCTGGACCGAATTCGCGCGCGCAAGGTTTTGATCCCCTGTGGCTTTTCCAGTTTGTACGAACCGCACTACGCCGATTATTTCGCTCATCTCGCGACGGTCTTGGGCGACTGGGACCACCTCGTGTTCCACGCGTCGGCGTATCGGGACATCGCTTTCGCAAGAAATCTCGGCCTGACGCGGCTCTCCATCATCCCGAACGGCGCGGACCCGGACGAGTTCGCCGTCGCCCCGGATCCCGGGTTTCGCGCGTCGCTGGGGATCGGGGAGGAGGATGTCCTGTTCCTCACTGTCGGATCGCCGCCTCAGGACAAGGGGCATGCCGAACTGGCCGAAGCATTCTGTCTCATGGACGATATCGGCAGGCCGGCCAGCCTGCTGCTCAATGGCGCATGGCCCTTCGAAGTCGTCGATGGCGCGCCGGCGGAACGCGTGCCCGTCAAACTCGAACATCGGGCGCGCGCGGCACGTCAGCTTCTGTCCGGCCGGGCGCGGTCGGCGCTGCCGGTCGGCCATTGGCAACAGCGAGCCCGGAGCAGGGGGCGGAAAATCCTGCTGTCCAATCTGGAACGGGATCGTCTGGTTCAGGCTTTTCTCGCGGCGGACCTGTTCGTCTTCGCATCGCGGCTGGAATACTCGCCGCTGGTCCTGTTCGAGGCCGCGGCCGCAGGCACGCCCTTCCTCTCCGTCCCGGCCGGCAACGCCGCCGAAATCGCCACATGGACCGGGGCCGGCGCCATCGTCCCGGCGCCAACGGATTCCCGCGGAAGGATCAGGGTCCGCCCGTCCGTGTTGGCAAGAGCGATGGCGGGTGAGGCCGGCGACCGCGCCGAACTGTCATGGCGCGGCGAAAACGGCCGCCGATCCGTCGTCAGGGAGTACAACTGGAATAGGATCGGTGCGCTATACGAGGCGGTGCTGGCGGGAAGCTGAACGCTGACCTTGTTGCCTCTCTCGTCGGGTCGAGGCGATATTAACTAGACGCGGAGCGTTCAGAGAAGTGTTACCTTAGAAGGCCACTTGAAAACAAATGTCTTATCGAAGTCCGACGGGATCGGTTTCGTAACTCTAATGTCGGCAAAAGCGGTCGCAAATGAAGCCAACGCGACGTTCGCTCGCTCTCTTGGCGGATTGTGAATATCCATATGCGAAACAGAGGTCATGATGACAAGCCAGCTTTGATCGCATGACTGGTATTCCACGAGGCTTTTATTCTTGCTCGCAAGGATTGGGAGAAGGACATCATCGTCAAAATACGGCGTGATTCCGCCACGACCGCCGGTCACCTTGATATCGTGTTTACCGTCCCGATACAGGCAAAGATTTTGAATAAAATCCGGTAAAACAGCGCTGTAGTGTTCTGTGTCGGTGTTTGTACGAATAGTCGCCCATTTCTCCGCCCAGATCGTGACTGCACCGGGATTCGGTAACGTTTTTGCGTATTCCAAAACGACCGCTGCGACCGCTGGTAACGCCGCCTTGTCCTCGGCTGTAACGGGAATGCCGTCTTCAAATCCGACGCCAATTATGAGGCCGTCGTCCTTTTCATTTGCCCCTCGCTCAACTGAAATTCTCAGATCTCTGGCGTAGCAGGCCTGCGCGTCCTCAATCTGTAAAGCGCTAAATCTCTCCGTTTTATGGTGCGCGAACGTCAGTTCGACACCCGCTGTTTCGCCGTCAATGGTCAATATGAAATCAGGGCGTTCTGAAGCCTTAATTTGTTCCGGCTCAATTTCTAACGCCCGGAGGAAGTCAGACAGATAACGAAATTCTACTAATTTGGATTCGTCCATCAGAAAACATTATCAACATCCAAGTTACGGAAATGCATAGTATTGGTGTTTAACTCTCGGGTTGAGTTTTTAGCATGAGCTATGTGAGGGTGACGCCCCGGGAAAGTTCTCAATCCCCCGCCACGAAGAACCGCCAGCGCCCGTCCGGCGTGATGCCGGCGCGGTAGAAGATATAGGCGCCGAAATCGCGCATGTCCTCGTAGTCGCCCGAGGTCACCAGCTTGAACAATTCGACGCGCTGTTTCGGCGTCAGCGTCTCCAGCGAGGTCGCCGCGAAATAGGGCCAGACATAGGTCTCGTTCGCGGTGCCCGGATCGTAGATCGCGTAGCCCGCCTCCATCACCTCGTAAAGGATCGCCAGGATCTCGTAGCCGTCGGGGTCGCCGCCCTGGCTGCGCAGGAAGTCGATCGGGTCGCCGTCGACCAGGCCGAAGGAGAGCTGCGTCCGCTCCGACCCGCTGCCCATCAGTGGCCGCAGCGCCTCGAAATCGGCGTTGCGCGCGGCCTGCATGATCCGCTCGCGCATCCCCCGAACCGGTTCGGGCAAATCCTCGATGCTGCCGCCGATGACAGGTTCGGCGGTGCCCGGCGCGTCCTTCGGAAGGTTGTCTGGCATCGCCAGCGGATTGTCCGGGTCCTGGTAGGAGGGCGGGGCGATCGGCGCGGGCAGGGGCACGATGCCCGACGGCGGCGGCGCCACGTCGCCCGTCTGCGCGAAAACCGCCCCGGCGGATGTCAGGATCAGCGATAACGAGAGCAGGGCGCGCGCCGCGACGCGGCCACGATCACTCGACCGGCGGGCGCGCCGTCGATGCTCGAGCCGGTCGGCCAGGATTGTCATGATGTTCGCAAGCCCCTCCGGGAGCGTTACTGCACCGAGCGGTTCGGCGTGAATTCGCCGCACAGGATGCGCTCGCGCAGCGTTTCGACCAGCGCCAGAGCCGCGTCCTCGCCTTGTTCGCGGATGGTTTCCTCGAGCGCGGTCGCGATCGCGGCGTCGGCCAGGATGGGCGACTCGATGCCTTCCATCGCACCGTCCGCCCAGGCCTCAAGATGAAACTCCATCGCGGCCATGCGCTTCTCGCGCGCGATGATTTCATCCATCTCGTTTACAGTAACTTCCATCAACTCAGCCGCACTTGATCAAAATGGCACACGTCATTTACGCGCTGTTAACATATCGGCAGTGGACGAAGAAAAAAAGCCGCAAGCGGTAAAACCGTTAATGCTGTGTTAAAACGTGATCAAACCGGCCTATTCGCCGTAACGATTGGTGATTTCGCGGGCCAGCGTCCGGCCTTCCTCCATGTAGCGGTCCACCGCCGCCAGCGCCTGTTCGGTGCAGGTCACATAGACGCTGTCGAAGGTCCGGTAGCCGCGATTGAAGCTGGCGATCATCCGCGCGCGGCGCAGCGGCTCCGGGTTTTCCGCCACCAGCATGCCTTCCATCTGTTCGCGCCACCGGTTCGAGGTCTCGCCGCACAGATTGCGCAGGTAGTGGATCGAGCCGAGCACCTCGGCGAGCCGCATCAGCTTCGCGTCATAGGGAACCGTCGCCGAGATCTGCGCCGGGGCCGGCGCAGTCACGGCCAGCACGCACGCCGCCGCGATCCCCACGATTTTCGCTGTGCCCGTCGCCATTCTGCCCGCCAGTTGCCTTCCCTCGGTCCGCATCGGTTCTGCCATCCGATTGTGTCGGTTATCCGATAAAGTCACGCCGCGCCAGCATCGCGATAATCCGCCTCGATCGCCTCCACCACCTCGAGGGTGGAGTCCGTGAGCGGCATCGCCTCCATTTCGGCGATATCGAACCAGCCGGCATCCGCCGCGTCGTCGTCGGCGACGGGTTCGCCGGTCGCCTCGGCGCGATGCACGAACAGCACGTAATGGTGCCGCGTGTCGCCCTTCGTCCCGTCATCGATCAGTTCGAACATCGCCTGGAACCGGATGCCGGTCGCCGACAGTCCGGTCTCCTCGCGCAACTCCCGCGCCGCGGCTTCCGCCAGCGTCTCGCCGAAATCGACGCTGCCGCCGGGAAAGGCCCACAGATCCTTGGCCGGCGGCCGGCCGCGCTTCACCAGCAGGAACCGGCCGGTCTCGGGATGCCGCGCCGCTACCGAGACGGCGACGCGGGGCAGGGCGGAGATTTCAGAGGATGAAGACTTGCCGTCCATGTTGCTTTTCGAACCGATACTGGGCACCTGTGTAGCACCGGCGGACCGAAAGTTTGAAGGGCATGGAGAAATTGATGATGATCGTTCCCGCGACAGCGCCGGCCGACTGATGTGCGGCCGCTTCTCGCTTCTCCAGTCGCCCGAGGAGGTCGAGGCCTTCTTCGCCCTTGAGGGGCTGGAGGCTTTCCCGTCTCGCTACAACATCGCGCCGACCCAGCCGATCCTCGTCATCTCCGCCGCGCCGCCGCGCGAGCCCGGCTCCAACCGGCCGGACCGCGAGGCGCATCTGGTTCGCTGGGGCCTGCTGCCCTCCTGGGTGAAGGACCCGAAGGAGTTCCCGCTGCTGATCAACGCCCGCGGCGAGACCGCGGCGACCAAGGCCTCCTTCCGCGCGCCGATGCGCCACAAGCGCGCGCTGATCCCGGCCTCCGGCTTCTACGAATGGAAGCGCGACAAGGCCACCGGCCAGTCGCAGGCCTACTGGGTGCGCCCCGCCGGCGGCGGGATCTGTGCCTTTGCCGGCCTGATGGAAAGCTGGATGTCGCCCGACGGCAGCGAACTCGATTCCGCCGCTGTCATCACCACCGCCTCGACGCCCGACATCTCCTTCGTCCACGACCGCATGCCCGTGGTGATCCAGCCCGAGGATTTCTCCCGCTGGCTCGACTGCCGCACCCAGGAGCCCCGCGACGTCGCCGACCTCCTGAAGGGCGCGCCGGAGGGCTATTTCGAGATGATCCCGGTCTCCGACAGGGTCAACAAGGTCGCCAACACAACCCCCGACATACAGGACCGGGTCGAGCCGAAGCCCTTCGTTTCCGGCAAGGACGACAAACCGTCGCCGCCCGACGGCCAGATGAGTTTGCTCTGAGCAAAGAATGATTGGTTCCCCCGTCCTCGCCGCCGGCCTGTCCGGCTTCTTCTTCGGCGCGTCGCTGATCGTCGCCATCGGCGCGCAAAACGCCTTCATCCTGCGGCAGGGCCTGCTGCGCGAGCATGTCTTCATCCTCTGCCTGATCTGCGCGCTGTCTGACGCCGCGCTGATCGCGGTCGGCGTCGGCGGTTTCGGCACGCTGGTCGCGCAGAGCGAGACCGCGATCCGCATCGTCACATGGGCCGGCGCGGCCTTCCTTGCCGCCTATGGCCTGATCGCGCTTGCCCGCGCCTGGAAGCCGGGCGCGCTGAAGGCCGGAGGAGAGGGCGGCATGTCGCTGGCGAAAGCCGTCGCGATGTGTCTCTCCTTCACCTTCCTCAATCCGCATGTCTATCTGGATACGGTCGTCGCGCTCGGCGCCATTTCCGGCCGCTATGAGGGCGATGCGCGCCTCGGCTTCGGCATCGGCGCGGTGCTCGCCTCCTTTGCCTGGTTCTTCGCACTCGGCTACGGCGCGCGCTTCCTGCAGCCGGTCTTCGCCAAACCCTCGGCATGGCGCGTCCTCGACATACTGATCGCGATTGTCATGTTCGTGCTGGCGTTCAATCTTGCGAGGTCGTGAACCCCGAAGAACCCCAACCGGCTCCGGGCCCGGCCGACCATTCCCCTGGTCCGCGGGCGTGTGGGAGGCTGGGCGTGACACCTGATCGAACAGGCGGCCACGTATGCCCGGAGCCGTGCCTTTGGTAGGCAAGATATTGTAATCGATCGCGGCCGGATGCGCGCCCTTCGTAAACGAAAAACTGAGTTCCGATTGCTACCCTTCAGTCCCAAGCTGGCACGGCTTCGCGCCATGCGGGTTGCCTTTGCGGCCCAGCCCTGCGAATGACCTGTGCGATTCCGGGAGAGACCGAGAGATGACCGACACGCCCGCCTTGACCCTTTACAACACGCTGACGCGGCAGAAGGAGAAGTTCGAGCCGATCGACGCCGGAAACGTCCGCATGTATGTCTGCGGGCCGACGGTCTACGACTATGCTCATATTGGCAATGCGCGGCCGGCCATCGTCTTCGACGTGCTGTTCCGGCTGCTGCGCCATGTCTACGGCGCCGACCACGTCACCTATGTCCGCAACATCACCGACGTCGACGACAAGATCAACGCGCGGGCGCTTCGCGACTATTCCGACGAGATCGACGCCAGCCGCATGAGCCTCAACGCCGCGATCCGGCAGGTGACCGAGAAGACGCTGGCGCAATATCTCGAAGACACCGCCGCCCTCGGCTGCCTCGAGCCGACATTCCAGCCCCGCGCCACAGAGCATATCGAGGGCATGATCGCCATGATCCGCACGCTGATCGACGGCGGCCACGCCTATGTCGCGGCGGGAAGCGAGGGCAGGGAGGTCCTGTTCGACGTCGCCTCCATGCCGGCCTATGGCGGCCTGTCGAAGCGCAATCTCGACGAGCAGCAGGCCGGCGCACGCATCGCCGTAGAGGCGCACAAGAAGAACCCGGCCGATTTCGTCCTGTGGAAGGAATCCGATCCCTCCGAGCCCGGCTGGGACGGCGCGTTCCCGACGCCCGAAGGCGAGGTCACCATCCACGGCCGCCCCGGCTGGCACATCGAGTGCTCGGTCATGAGCGAGCATCATCTCGGCAAGCTCTTCGACATCCATGGCGGCGGCCTCGACCTGATCTTCCCGCACCACGAAAACGAGATCGCCCAGTCCTGCTGCGCCCACGGCAACGACCGCATGGCGAACTACTGGATGCATAACGGCTTCCTGCAGGTGGAAGGCAAGAAGATGTCCAAATCCGAGGGCAATTTCTTCACCATCCACGAGCTGATGGCGACGGAAAACTTCGCCGGCCGCAAATGGCCGGGCGAGGTGCTCCGCCTCGCCATGCTGAAAACTCATTATCGTGAACCGATTGATTTCAGCGCTCGCAAGCTGGAAGAAGCGGCGGCGAATATCACAAGTTGGTATCGAGCAATAGAGCGCCCGGAAGTTTCTATGGCAAAGCCGGACGAGGAATTCGTTTCCAGTCTTTGCGATGACCTGAACACTTGGGAAGCGTTTAATATCCTCATGAGGATGTCCAGGCATGCTGCGACTTCTAGCGTCGACCGGGATAGGTTTATCGCATCCGCCAATTTGATTGGCTTGCTCGTGGCTGAAAACTATTTTGCGACGACCGGCAGCGTTCATGACACCGTCGAAGCGGCGGTTATTGAATCGCATATAGAGAAGCGATTGACGTTCATCCGCGACAAGAACTGGGCCGAGGCCGACCGCATCCGCGATGAACTGCTTTCTCAGGGAATCCAGCTAAAGGATTCTAAAGACTCCGAAACCGGCGAACGCGTCACCACCTGGGAAGTGAAGCGGTAGAGCTGCGAACGGCGCGCCTCCCTTTCCCGATGGTGGAGATTGGCTGCGATGCAAACCAAAGGCCGTCATCCTCGGGCTTGACCCGAGGACCCATTCCGTAGTGTCCGCGCCGCGCCCGACAGCGAAGAACACTCACCACCCCATTCCGCCGTAAAGCTCGCTCCAGTCCGGGTTCATGGATTCGATCAGCTCGATCTTCCATTGTCGCCGCCAGCGCTTCAGCGATTTTTCGCGCTGGATCGCGTCGGTGATGTCGTCATATTCCTCGTACCAGACGAGCCGGACAGCACCGTATTGGGAGGTGAAGGCCTTTTTGTTGATACGCTGCTTGTGGTCGTAGACGCGCTGGGACAGGTCGGCGGTGACGCCGATATAGATCGTCCCGCCCTTCTTGCTCGCCAGCATGTAGACATAGCCGCCCATTGTTCGAGCTTCACGGAATGGGTCCTCGGGTCAAGCCCGAGGATGACGGAGAGTGGGGTGGGCGTCGACGCCAAACGGCCATTCCGGTGGATAAAAAAGCCCGCGCCATCCGCCCAACCCCTTGTCCCACCTCACTATTCGCTACCGACTGCTCATTTCCCGTCCACCGCCCCGCCAGCCGTCCTAGCCTCGAGGGCATGGAAAACGACACGGGTTTCAGCTGGGCAGGTGCGATCGATCGGAATTTCGATGCGCTGGAGCGTATCGTCCTGCAGCTTTTCGCGATGGCCGGCGTCACCTCGCTGCAGCCGATCGTCGACACGCTGCCGCGCTATCTGCGCCTCCGCATCCTCGCCATTCTGCGCCCCGCCGAATTCGTCGCCCGCCGGCTGATCGCCATGGCCGCCTGCAAGCTGCCCATCGATGTCGGACCCATACGTCCGGGCAGCGCCACCAACCCGTCCTCGCCCCGTCGGGGAGAGGATACGAAGGCTTGCGAGCGAAGCGAGCTAGCCGAAGTTGGTGAGGGGGCAGGCAATGGCCCCGCTGGCGCCAAAATCCCCGCCTTCGCCCTGTTCGATCCCTTCAAGCCTTTTGGCGAGCCCTGGCTGACGCCGGAGCAAATCGCCGCCCTCGACAATCCCGCCGCGCCGGCCCCGGTCTTGCCGGACCTGCCGCCGAACGAACCGGTCGACGCCCGCGCGCTCTGCCGGCGCATCGCGGCCTTGCGCAATGCGCTCGCCGATTTCGACGCTCACGCCCTGCGTCTCGCCCGCTGGCGCGCCCGCCGCGCCGCCGGGTGGGGCCGGCCGATCCGCTTCAGCCCGTTCCGCCCCGGCCTCCCGCCCGGATGGGTCAAGCACCCGAAGACCGCGATCGGCGAACTGGTGAGAGAGTGCAATTTCCTCGGCCGCGACGCCTGGGAAACATCCGACACGTCATGACGCGTACTCCCGTTTAGGCCTCTGCAACCCGTCTTTGTCAGGAGAGGGGGCGTTGCCGCATGTTCGCGGTTGACCCGCCGCCCGTTCTGTCCAAACCATGCCGCCGGACAGGGAGAAAACCCATGACGACACTTTCCGGCGGCTGCCAGTGCGGCGCGGTGCGGTTTCGCATCCATGGCGAGCCCGGCGAATCCTCGGCCTGCTATTGCCGCATGTGCCAGAAGGCCTCGGCCAGCCACGCGCTGATCCTGGTTTCGGTGCGCGGCAACGAGGTGGAGTGGACGCGCGGCGAACCCGCCTGGTTCCAGTCGTCAAACGCCGCGCGCCGCGGTTTCTGCCCTGCCTGCGGCACCCCGCTCGCCTATGACGCGCCCGACGGTCTGTCGCTCTCGGTGGTCGCCCTCGACGATCCCGAAGCCTGCCCGCCCACGGTCGCCTATGGCGTCGAGGGCAAGCTCTCCTTCTGCGATGCCATCCCGTCGCTGCCCGAACACCACACGCTTGAAGACGCCGACGCGGCAGGCTTCCTCGCGACGCTGCAAACCTACCAGCACCCCGACCACGACACGGATAGCTGGCCTCCGGAGGACCATCATGGCTGACGCGATCACCGGCGGCTGCCAGTGCGGCGCAGTGCGCTACCGCGCCGAGGTCGAGATGACCAACCCGCATCTGTGCCATTGCCGCATGTGCCAGAAGGCCGCCGGCAATTACTTCATGCCGCTCGCCGGCGCGCCGCGCGACAAGATCGTCGTCACCCGCGGCGAGCCCGGCTGGTTCCATTCCTCCGACATCGTGCGGCGCGGTTTCTGCCGCGGCTGCGGCACGCCGCTCTTCTTCGATCCGATCGACAGCGACCATCTGCTGGTCGTCCTCGGCTCGCTCGACGATCCGGCGCGCTACAGGCCGGTCTCCGAGGATTCGGTGGAATCGCGCGTGCCCTTCCTCGCCGAATGGGTCGATACCCGCCAGAAGACCACCGAAAGCGATTTTTCCGCCGAGGAGATCGAGCGCATCCGCGCCTCGAACAAACAGCATCCCGACCACGACACGGAAACCTGGCCTGTGGAGAGCAGTCATGACTGAACCAATCACCGGCGGCTGCCAGTGCGGCGCCGTGCGCTACCGCTGCGATGGCTTCGGCCGCGCCTCCATCTGCCATTGCCGCATGTGCCAGAAGGCGTTCGGGTCCTTCTACGGCCCGCTCGTCACCGGCAAGGGCCTCGTCTGGACGCGCGGCGAACCGAAGTTCTTTCACAGTTCCAACAGGGTGCGGCGCGGCTTCTGCGCGGATTGCGGGACGCCGCTTACCTATGATTGGGGCGAGGATTTCGAGATCTCCATCGGCTCGCTCGACGATCCGGAACGCGCGCCGCCGGTCGTACAGGTCAATCCCGCCGACAAGCTCTCCTTCGTCGACGGCCTGCACGAATTGCCGACGCAATGGGCGTCCGACATTCCCGGCGGCGAGGTATTTATCGCGAGCGTGGTCAGTCACCAGCATCCCGACCACGATACCGAACAATGGCCGCGCGCCGACGATTGAAGCCGTTTGAAAGGATAGTCATCTCATGCAGGGCAACGGAAACACCCGGTTGCGGATCGCGGTTCTCTTCGGCGGACGGTCGTCAGAACACGACGTCTCGATCATGTCCGCCACCAATGTCGTCGCGGCGCTCGACCCGGCGAAATACGACGTGGTGCCCGTCTTCGTCACCCGCGAGGGGCGCTGGCTGCTCGGCGAGTTTTCCAATGGCGTGCTGGCGACGCCTGAGGACGGTACGGAACTCGTCCTGCCCGCCGGCGGCCGCGGGCGGGCGCTCGGGCTCGCGCCGGACGGCGGCGTGGCGGATCTGCCGCGCATCGATATCCTGTTCCCGGTCCTGCATGGCATCTATGGTGAGGATGGCACGGTGCAGGGTTTCGCGGCCACGGCCGGCGTGCCGCTGGTCGGCTGCGGCGTTCCCGGCTCGGCGACGGCCATGGACAAGGACATCGCCAAGCGCCTGATCGCGCAAGCCGGCCTGCCGACCGCGCGTTCGATGGTTGTCTATCCGGACGCGGTGCCGGATTTCGCCGATCTCGAGCGAACCCTCGGCCTGCCTGTCTTCGTCAAGCCGGCTTGCGGCGGATCGTCCGTCGGCGTCAGCAAGGTGATGAGCGAAGAGAATTTCGCGGCGGCGATCGAGGAAGGCTTCAGGCACGGCGGGAAATTGCTGGCCGAGGAATTCGTCGAAGGCCGGGAGATCGAATTCGCCGTGCTCGAAATGGCCGACGGCGCGCTTGTCGTCTCGCGGCCCGGCGAGATCGCGCCCGCCGGAACCCACGGCTTCTACAGCTACGATGCCAAATATGTCGATCAGGACGGCGCCGCGCTGACGGTTCCCGCCGAGCTGCCGGACGACGTCGAGGCGCGGATGAGCGAGGTCGCGGCGCAAACCTTCCGGGCGCTCGGCTGCGACGCTATGGCGCGGATCGATTTCTTCCTGAGACCGGACGGGCGGTTCGTCGTCAATGAAGTGAACACGATTCCGGGCTTTACCGATATCAGCATGTATTCCAAGGCCATGGCCGCGAGCGGCGTCAACTATGCCGAGATCATCGACCGGCTGGTGGCGCACGGCCTGGCGCGCGAAAGCGGGCCTGACCGACGGAATTCCAAGCAAACCAGGGAGTGGTGAGATGCTGGACCACATCGGTATAAGTGTATCCGACTACGATGCCGCCAAGGCCTTCTACGACAAGGCGCTGGCGCCGCTCGGCGCATCGCTGGTCATGACCGTGCCGCCGGAATTCGTCGGCGGCCGCCAGGTCGGCGGCTACGGGCGCGGCAAGCCGGATTTCTGGATCACCGGGGGCGAGCAACAGACGCCGCCGATCCATGTCGCCTTCACCGCCGAGACCCGCGCCCAGGTCGACGCCTTCTACGAGGCCGCCATCGCCGCCGGCGGAACCGACAACGGCGCGCCCGGCCTGCGCCCGCATTATCACGAACATTATTACGGCGCCTTCGTGCGCGACCCCGACGGCCACAATATCGAGGCCGTCTGCCACAAGCCGGAATAGGACGGGAAAGATGGCCGAGCGCAATCCGCAAACGCAAATGCCCAAATGGCTGCTCTATGGCCTGATCGGAAAGGGCGTCCTCGTCGTTGTGATCACGGTTGCCGTGCTGTACTACGCCGGGGTTTTCAACTAGGAGCCCGCGCCATGGGCCTGCGCAGCCTCTATCCGGCCATCGAACCCTATGCCAGCGGCCATCTCGACGTCGGCGACGGCCACGCGGTCTATTGGGAGCGGTCCGGCACGCCGGGCGCCAAGCCGGCGGTGTTCCTGCATGGCGGCCCCGGCGGCGGCTTCGCGCCGGCTCATCGCAGCCTTTTCGATCCCGAACTCTACGACGTGCTGCTGTTCGACCAGCGCGGCTGCGGCCGGTCCACCCCGCGCGCCTCGCTCGATGCGAACACCACCTGGCACCTCGTCGCCGATATCGAAAAGCTGCGCGAGATGGCCGGCGTCGACACATGGCAGGTCTTCGGCGGCTCCTGGGGCTCGACGCTGGCGCTCGCCTATGCCGAGAAACACCCGGAACGCGTCAGCGAGCTGATCGTCCGCGGCGTCTACACGCTGACCGCGCCGGAGCTCGACTGGTTTTACCAGTTCGGCGTCTCCGAGATGTTCCCCGACAAGTGGGAACGCTTCGTCGCGCCGATCCCGCCGGACGAACGCCACGAGATGATGGCGGCCTATTACCGCCGGCTGACCTCCAACGACCGCGCGGTCCGCATCGCGGCGGCCAAGGCCTGGAGCTCCTGGGAAGGCGGCGTCATCACGCTGCTGCCCGACGCGGAGCTCGACAGCCATTTCGCCGAAGACGATTTCGCCGAGGCCTTCGCCCGTATCGAGTGCCATTATTTCGTCAATGGCGGCTGGCTGGCGGACAATCAGCTGATCCGCGACGCCCATCGCCTCGCTGAAATTCCGGGTGTCATCGTCCATGGCCGGTATGATATGCCGTGCCCGGCGAAATATGCCTGGGCCCTGCAAAAGGCGTGGCCGCGGGCGGAATTCCATTTGATCGAGGGAGCGGGGCACGCCTATTCGGAGCCCGGCATCCTCGACCGGCTGATCCGCGCGACGGATCGCTTCGCCGGCAAGTAGAAGGCCGCAAAGGCCGTGACGGGTAAGACTATGACACGCGAACGCATCTATCTCTTCGACACGACGCTCCGTGACGGGCAGCAGACGCCCGGCATCGACTTCAATGTCGAGGACAAGATCGCCATCGCGCAGATGCTCGACGAGTTCGGCCTCGATTATGTCGAGGGCGGCTATCCGGGCGCAAACCCCACCGACACGGCCTTCTTCGAGCGCAAGCGCACCTCCTCGGCGAAATTCGTCGCCTTCGGCATGACCAAGCGGGCAGGGGTCTCCGTCTCCAACGATCCCGGCGTCGCCGCGCTGAACGGCTCGAAGTCCGACGCCGTCTGCTATGTCGCCAAGAGCTGGGACCTGCATGTCCGCGTCGCGCTCGGCTGCACCAACGAGGAAAACCTGGACTCGATCCGCCAGTCTGTCGAGGCGACCGCCGCGGCCGGCAAGGAGCCGCTGGTCGATTGCGAGCATTTCTTCGATGGCTACAAGGCCAATCGCGACTACGCTCTGGCCTGCGCCAGGACCGCCTTCGAGGCCGGCGCGCGCTGGATCGTTCTCTGCGACACCAATGGCGGCACCCAGCCGCACGAGATCCGCGAGATCGTCGCCGCGGTGATCGCGTCCGGCATCCCCGGCGATCGTCTCGGCATCCACGCCCATAACGACACCGAGCAGGCCGTCGCCAATTCGCTCGCCGCCATCGATGCCGGCGTCCGCCAGGTCCAGGGCACGCTGAACGGCGTCGGCGAACGCTGCGGCAACGCCAACCTCGTCACGCTGATCGGCACGCTGGCGCTCAAGCCCGCATGGTCCGAGCGCTTCGAGACCGGCATCACGCCCGAAAAGCTCGCGGGCCTGACCCGGCTGTCGCGCTGGTTCGACGAGTTGCTCAACCGCTCGCCCGCGCCGCAGGCCGCCTATGTCGGTTCCTCCGCCTTCGCCACCAAGGCCGGCATCCACGCTTCGGCGCTGATCAAGGATCCCTCGACCTACGAGCATGTCGAGCCGGAAAAGGTCGGCAATGTCCGCCACATCATGGTCTCGGACCAGGGCGGCAAATCGAACTTCATCAACGAGCTGCACCGGCGCGGCATCGCTGTCGCCAAGAACGATCCGCGCCTCGATACGCTGATCGCTTTGGTCAAGGAGCGCGAAGCTGTCGGCTACGCCTATGAGGGCGCCGATGCGAGCTTCGAACTGCTGGCCCGCCGCACGCTCGGCGAAGTGCCGGATTTCTTCGATGTCGTCTCGTTCCGCTCGCTGGTCGAGCGCCGCCACAACGCCGTCGGCAAGGTCATCACCGTCGCCGAGGCCGTCGTGAAGGTGAATGTCGACGGCGAGGTCCGCATGTCGGTCGCCGAATCGTCCAACGGTCCGGTCAACGCGCTCGACATGGCGCTGCGCAAGGATCTCGGCAAGTACCAGGCCGAGATCGCCGATCTCGAACTGGTCGACTACAAGGTGCGCATCCTCAACGGCGGCACCGAGGCCATCACCCGCGTCCTGATTGAATCCGCCGACACGTCTGGCATGCGCTGGTGGACCGTCGGCGTCTCGGAAAACATCATCGACGCCTCCTTCGAGGCGCTGATGGATTCCATCACCTTCAAGCTCCTGAAGAACCGCGGCCACGCCGGTCTCGCGGCGGCGGAGTAGCGCCCGTCGCCGATTGTCCCGGTGACAATCGTCCGATTGCCCAAATTTTAGGCCGGGTGTAGGCCATCGCGATGTCCGACACCGTGGCCAGCAAGAACACCGGCGCCAGCGCCCAGCCAGGGGAGCCTCTCTCCGGCTTCGCCTTCTCGCTCGGCGCCTATTTCCTCTGGGGCTTCATGCCGCTCTACATGAAGGCGGTCGCCCACATTCCGGCCTATGAGGTCGTCGCCCACCGCATCCTCTGGTCGGTGCCTGTCGCCGGGATCATCCTCGTCGCGCTGCGCCGCACCGCCGATCTCCGGGCCGCGCTTCGGTCGCCGCGCACGCTCGCGCTGGCGGCGCTGACGGCGGGCCTCATCTCCATCAACTGGGGCATCTATGTCTGGGCCATCTCGGTCGACCGGACGGTGGAGACCGCGCTCGGCTATTACATCAATCCACTGGTCAACATCCTGCTCGGCGCGGTCTTTCTCGGCGAGCGCTTCAACCGCCTGCAGGCCGCGGCGATCGCCCTGGCGGTGATCGCGGTCGGCATCCTGACGGTCAAGGCCGGCGGTCTGCCCTGGGTGTCGCTTGCGCTCGCTCTGTCCTTCGGAACCTATGGCTATCTGCGCAAGACGCTGCCGATCGGCCCGACCCAGGGCTTCATGCTGGAAGTCATGATCTTGACCCCGCTCGCGCTGATCGTCATCGGATGGCTGGCGGCGACGGGCGAGGGGCATTTCCTGTCGGAAGGCCTCTCCGGTATCGGCCTGCTGATGCTCGCCGGCCCCGTCACCGCGCTGCCCCTGATCCTCTACGCCTTCGGCGCCAAGGCGCTCCGTTTCACCACGCTCGGCATCCTCCAATATATCGCCCCGACGATCATCTTCCTGATCGCTGTCTTCGTCTTCGGCGAACCGTTCTCCCACTGGCAGCTGATCGCCTTCCTGTTCATCTGGTCGGCCCTCGCGCTCTACACCCTGTCGCTGTTCCGGCGGAGCTAGTCCGGGCGGATTTGTCCACCGCCTTGGCGTCCGGTGCATGATGGACGGATCGCGCGCGACCGCCATCGGCACGGAGAAGGATGTTTACGACGCAGGTTTCAGTCCCGGCTTCCCAACCTGCGCACGAACAGCACCACGGCGGCGGCGCCCATTGCCGCGAGGAACGCGGCCTCCCAGAAGCCCATATGGGACTCGGAAAACGGCATCCCGTGCAAATTCATGCCGAACAGGCCGGAAATGACCGTCGCGGGAAGCAGCACGGCGGTCAGCACCGACAGCAGGTAGAGGAGCTTGTTGGTGCGTTCGGAGAGCCGCGCCATGATTTCTTCCTGCAGAAGCAGCGCGCGGGCCTGCAACTGTTCGCTGTCATGCAGCAACGCGGCGGCGAGCGCCGCATTGTTGTCGACTGCCGGTGCGATCTCCGGCGCGGTCGCGGCGATGTCGGCGGCTGTCAGCGGGCGGAACAGCCCGGAAACGAGGAACAGGTGCCGGTGCGCCACGATCGCGCGCCGGCGCAGCGGCGCCAGCCGCTCCCTCTCGCCGGCCCAGCGCCCGCCGATGATGCGGTCCTCGATGGCGTCGAGTTCCTCGAACAGATCGTCCAGCTTGTCTTCCAGCAGGTCGAGCAGATGGGTGATCACCATGTCGACGAAACAGGCCGGCGTCGCCAGCGCCTCCTCGCGGTCCTCGATCTTGCGGCGGATGTCGTCGATCGTCTGCAGCGGTTTCTTGCGCGAGGTCACCAGCGTGTCGCGGTTGAGCGCGAAATGGAACAGGCCGAGCTCCTCGGAATCGGCATAGTGGCGATGATGAATGTCCGGCAGCGTGCCGAAAAGCCAGTCTCCGGACCGCTTCATGTAGACCCGCCGGCCACTCGCCAGCAGGCAGCGTTGCGCGTCAGCAGGAAGGCCGGGGAAGGAGGAGATGGCGGCGCGGGCGCGCGCGTCGCTCAGCGCGAAGCCGGTCCACCGCCAGCTAGCGGTCTCTCCGTCGGCAAGCACATGGCCGTCCGCGCCGAAGGCGTAGGAATAGAGTTGGCCGGCCCTGTCGTAATCGTCCGCTGCGGGAATGTTTCGCTCGTCGGACATGGCGCGCGCCGCGATGCGGCCCTACAGTTTTTCGATCACCCGCGCGTCGCCCTCGCCATGTTCGCCGGCGGCGGCGAGGATCGCGGAGACGATCGCTTCGGGCGCGTCGACGATCAGCGGACGCACGCGATGGGCGGTGTGGATGAAGCCCGCCTCGCGCATGTGATCGAGCAGCGTCGAAAGCGGGTTCCAGAAGCTGTTGATATTGGCGAGCACGATCGGTTTCGTGTGCTGGCCGAGCTGCGCCCAGGTCATGATCTCGATGACCTCTTCCAGCGTGCCGATTCCGCCGGGCAGCGTCACGAAGGCGTCGGACTCCTCGAACATGCGGTGCTTGCGCTCATGCATGTCCTCGGTGACGACCAGTTCGTCGAGTTGCCCCAGCGCGTCCTCGGTTGCTTCCTTGTTCATCAGGAAGCGCGGGATGATGCCGGTGACCTTGCCCCCGGCCTCCATGGTGCCCTGGGCGACGGCGCCCATGATGCCTTTCGTGCCGCCGCCATAGACCAGCCGCAGCCCGGCTTCGCCGAGCGACCGGCCGAGGATTTTCCCGGCTTCGAGATAGGCTGGATCGTTGCCGGGCGAGGAGCCGCAATAGACGCAAACGGATTGGATCGGAGAGGAAGACATGTCTTCCTATTGCCGGGGCCGGGCAAACCGTCAAGGCTTCTGTGCATAACGGCCTGTGCATTCCGTCGAGGAATTGACAATTCTTGAGTGCAGCGCAGCACGGGTGCTAAGAAAGTCTCGGTTCAATTGGTATGGTTTTATGAAGAACAACAGGGTTGGGGTTTGGCTTTTTCTCCTCGCTTTGATCGCCGTCGGCGTCGCGAGCACGGGTGAAGTCTCCGAGCGGATAAATATGTGGCTCGGCAAGCAGGCCGAGCCTGTCATGGCCGAGGGCGAAACGGCGGGCGACGCCGAAGCGACGGCAGCGCCTGAGGAAGCGGCGGACACGCAAGCGGCCGAAACGGAAGAGGCGGCCGCGCCCTCTGAAGACGACATGACGGAGACGCCGTCGGACGGTGAGGCGGCGGAAGCGGCTGCGACGCCGGAAACCGAAGCATCGGAAACCGGTGGTGAACAGGCCGCAGCTCCCGACGCGGGTGCTGGCGAGGAAGCCGGGTCCGACGAAGAAGCCGCCGCCGCCCCGGCCGCGGAGACGGCCGAGCCGCAGGCGGAAGCCGCTCCGGACGCATCGGGCGCCAATGACGAAGCCGAAGCGCAGGCCGAAGTCATCGTGCCGAGCTTCGGCCTCCTCCGCGTCGAGCCGGACGGCTCCACCCTGATTGCCGGCTCAGCCGGTCCCAACGCCGACATCGAGATCCTTACGCGCTCGGAAACGATCGCCACCACCAAAGCCGAGGCCAATGGCGATTTCGTTGCCGTCCTCGACGATCCGCTGGATCCCGGCGATTACGAGATCGTGCTGCGCGCGACCGAGGAGAACGGTGACGTCGCGATGTCCGAGGAGACCGCCATCGTCTCCGTGCCGGAACCGGGCCGCGAGGGCGAACTGCTGGCGCTGGTCGAACGTCCCGGCGCCCCGTCGCGGCTGATCAACACGCCCGAGCCGGAAGAAGCTGCGGCCGCCGAAACGCCGCAAGAGGATATGGCCGAGGCCGAAACCCCGGCGGCGGAAACCGAAACCGCGATGGCCGAGCCTGCCGCCGAAGAAGCCACGCAGGAAGCCGCTGGCACCGAAGCTGCCGAAAGCGAAGCACAGCCTTCCATGGAAGAAGCCGAGACCGCTTCCGCCGATGCCGCCGAAGGTGCGGCGGACGGAGATGTCACGGAGGTTGCCGAGGCAAGCGGCGAAACCGCCGCCGAGACGGCAGCGCCGTCTTCGGACGCAGCGCGGATCACCATTCGCATCGAGGCCGTCGAAATCGACAGCGATACGATCTTCGTTGCCGGCGCGGCCGATCCGGGTTCGCAGGTGCGCGTCTATGCCAACGAGTTCCTGCTCGGCGATACGCTGACCAGCCCGGGCGGCCGCTTCCTCGTGCAGGTCCGCAAGGACCTCGCGGTCGGAGACTACATCATCCGCGCCGACGTGATCGATCCGGCCACCGCCGAAGTGGTCGCGCGGGCCGCCGTGCCCTTCACGCGCAGCGAGGGCGAGCGGGTGGCCGCCGTCGCCGACAATGCAGCCGCTGCCGAACAGCCCGCTCCGGCGCCTGAGACGGCCGAGCCTGCCGGTTCCGCGCCGCAAGCCCAAGCGGAAGCGCCCGCCGCGGAGCCGTCCTCCGACCAGGCGCAGACCGAAACCATGCCGGAAGCCGAGCCTGAAGCCGAGCCCTCCACGGCGATGGCCGACACGCCCGCGGCTTCGGGCGAGGCCGAGACCGGCGAGGCTGACATGGCCGAGGCCGAACAGCCCGCGGCGACCGAGACTGGGGAAGCCGCATCGGGCGAGGCGAGCGCCGAGCCTGCCATGACGGAAGAGACCGAAGCCGGAAACATGGCGACCGCCGAAGCCGAAGCGCCTTCGGACGAGCCGGCCGGGGAGGCCGCGGAAGCATCCGCGCCCGCTGCCGAGACGGCTGAAGCGCCGTCGGCGGACGCATCTGAGGGTGCCGGCGAGCAGGTGGCTTCTGCACCGGAAACCTCCGCGCCGCCGGAGGTCTCCGAGGACATCACCGTTACCGGAAAGCTGCGCCAGACCAATTCCTCGGTGATCATCCGGCGCGGCGATACGCTGTGGCACATCTCCCGCCGGGTCTACGGTCAGGGAACGCGCTTCACGACGATCTATCTGGCCAATCAGGACCAGATCAAGGATCCCGACATGATCTGGCCGGGCCAGATTTTCGAATTGCCCGAAGCGGCGGAACCCGAAAACTGACAATCGAACCGGGCCGGAAAAATCCGGCCCGGCCTTATTTCGGGGGAGGGTCTTGCTCGCGGGCGAACTTCATCGTATATCGCCGATAGACGATGAAGGAGCGCATATGCGGACGGAGGAGATCGCCGGGCGGCTCGCAGCGTTGTCGCATCCGGCGCGGCTGGCCATTCTTGAATATCTGTCGGGCAATGACGGCTGCGCATGCCGCGATGTCGTCGACTGCCTGCCGCTGGCCCAATCGACGGTCTCCCAGCATCTGAAAGTCCTGCTCGAGGCCGGCCTCATCACCCATGAGCGCCACATGCCGCGCTCGACCTATCGTCTGAATCGCGAGGCGCTGCGCAGCGTATCGCTGCAACTCAATTCCCTTGTCGACCAGTGCTGTTCCGACAGCTGCTGCGGCTCCGGCAAAACCTGATTGGACGAACCCTTGGCCAACAAGACCGTTTCCGCTGAGAGCGGTTCCACGCTCCAGACTATCCGCAACCTGTGGCCCTATATGTGGCCGGCGGACCGCCCCGACCTGAAGATGCGCGTCATCTACGCGACCGTCTATCTTGTGCTCGCGAAGCTCGTCCTGATGCTCGTCCCCTACGGTTTCAAATGGGCGACCGATGCGCTCGACGGGCAGTTGGAAGCCCCGGACTGGATCGCCGCCGCCATCCTCGGCCCGGGCATGCTGGTCGTCGCCTACAATCTCTTCCGCGTCGCCCAGGCCGGTCTCAACCAGCTGCGCGACGCGCTGTTTGCGAGCGTCGGCCAGCACGCGGTGCGCCAGCTCGCCTACAAGACCTTCGTGCACATGCACGCCCTGTCGCTGCGCTTCCATCTGGAGCGGCGCACCGGCGGTCTGTCGCGCATCATCGAGCGCGGCACCAAGGGCATCGAGGCGATCGTCCGCTTCACCATCCTCAACACCGCTCCGACGATCCTGGAGTTCCTCCTCGTCGCGATCATTTTCGGCTTCGCCTATGGCTGGCAATATGTCGCCGTGACCGCCGTGACGATCTGGCTCTATGGCTGGTTCACCATCCGCGCGAGCGACTGGCGCATCCAGATCCGCCGCGACATGAATAATTCCGATACGGACGCGAACACCAAGTCGGTCGACTCGCTGCTCAACTTCGAAACGGTGAAATATTTCGGCAATGAAGAGATGGAAGCGCGCCGCTTCGATGGAGCCATGGCCGGCTACGAACGCGCCGCGACCAAGGTCTGGACCTCGCTTGGCTGGCTCAATTTCGGCCAGGCGGTGATCTTCGGCGCGGGCATGCTCATCATGATGTGGCTGTCGGCCAGCGCTGTCCAGGCCGGCACCCAGACGATCGGCGATTTCGTCTTCATCAATGCAATGCTGATCCAGCTGTCCATCCCGCTGAACTTCATCGGCTTCATCTATCGCGAGGTCCGCCAGGGCCTCACCGATATCGAGCAGATGTTCGATCTGCTCGACGTGAAGGCCGAGGTGAAGGACAAGCCGGGCGCGAAGGATCTGGTCGTGCGGGACGGCCACATCATCTTCGACGACGTGAAATTCGCTTACGACCCGCAGCGCCCGATCCTGAAGGGCATCAGCTTCAAGGTGCCGGCCGGCAAGTCGGTCGCCATCGTCGGGCCTTCGGGGGCCGGCAAGTCGACCATCTCGCGGCTGCTCTACCGTTTCTACGACGTGCAGGACGGCTCGATCACCGTCGACGGGCAGGACGTTCGCGAGGTGACGCAGAAGTCGCTGCGCTCCGCGATCGGCATGGTTCCGCAGGACACGGTGCTGTTCAACGACACGATCCGATACAACATCCGCTACGGCCGGCCCGACGCCTCCGACGCCGAGGTCGAGCAGGCTGCCGAGATGGCCCAGATCGGCGATTTCATCCGCTCGCTGCCGGAGGGCTTCGAGACCATGGTCGGCGAGCGCGGGCTGAAACTGTCGGGCGGCGAGAAGCAGCGCGTCGCGATTGCCCGTACCATCCTCAAGGCGCCGCCGATCCAGGTGCTCGACGAGGCGACCTCGGCCCTCGACACCGCGACGGAACAGGAAATCCAGCAGGCGCTCGACTATGTCTCGCAAGGCCGCACGACGCTGGTCATCGCGCACCGGCTCTCCACGGTCATCGGCTGCGACGAGATCATCGTGCTGCGCGACGGCCTGATCGCCGAACGCGGCACCCATGCCGAACTGATGGAACTGGGCGGCCTCTACGAGCAGATGTGGTCCCGCCAGTCCGAGGCGATCGAGGCCGAACGCAAGCTGCGCGCGGCCCGCGAGGAAGACGAGATGGGCGTGATCGTGCGCAAGCGGACGGCAGGCCCCGGCGAGGCCGACGATGCGGAGGCCGAGTCCGGCGTGAGCTCGTCGACCAGCCCGGCCAATGCCCGCGGATTCTCGAACGTCAGCTGACCGCGCCGAAGGACCGGCCGTCAGGCCGCCGGCGTCTCCGCCAGTTCGTCGCCGATCAGCCCGTTGCGCTGCAGCGCCCACAGCCGTGCGAACAGGCCGCCGCGCAGCCTGAGCTCTTCCGCCGTGCCTTCCTCGGCGATCCGCCCGCGGTCGAGGACGACGATCCGGTCCATCGAGGCGATGGTCGAGAGGCGGTGGGCGATGCACAGCACGGTCTTGTCCCTCATCAGCGTTTCGAGGTTCTGCTGGATCGCCGCTTCCGCCTCGGAGTCGAGCGACGAGGTCGCCTCGTCGAGCAGCAGGATCGGCGCGTCCTTCAACAAGGCCCGCGCGATGGCGATGCGCTGGCGCTGCCCGCCGGACAGCTTGATGCCCCGGTCGCCGACGAAGGCGTCATAGGCGCGCCGGCCGTTGCCGTCCTTCAAATCGGCGATGAAGCCGTCGGCGAGCGCGAGCTTCGCGACGTCCTCGATCTCCGGATCCGAAGCGCCGGGCCGGCCGTAGCGGATATTGTCGCCGATGGAGCGGTGGAGCAGGGCGGTGTCCTGCGTGATCACCGAGATCTGGCTGCGCAGGCTGGATTGCGTCACCCTGGAGATGTCCTGGCCGTCGATCAGGATCGATCCGCCGGTCACGTCGTAGAGGCGCAGGAGCAGGCTCGCCAGCGTCGTCTTGCCGGCGCCGGAGACGCCGACGAGGCCGATCTTCTCGCCGGGCTTCACGTCCAGCGTCAGATGGTCGATCACCGGCAGGTCGCGGTGATAGAAGAACCCGACGTCCTCAAACGCGATCGCGCCTTCCGTGACCTTCAGGTCGCGGGCATCCGGCACATCCACGACCTTGGGCGGCGTCGTCATCACCGGCATCGCGTCGCGGATGGTCCCCAGCGCGCGCGTCACGCCCTGGCCGATGCCGAGAAAGGCCATCGCGTTGGAAGAGAGCAACCGCGCCACCGTCGCCGCTGCGACAAAATCCCCGACGGAGACGAAGCCGCGTGACAGGCCGACGAAACCGGTCACGCCGATCGCCACCCACAGCGCCACGTTGGAGGCGTGGACGAGGAACTCCGTCGACAGGAACGAGCGGTTGAGCGCGTGCTGCGTCTCGACATTCTCGTTGATCGTGTCGCGGATCGTGCCCGCCTCGCTGTCTTCCGCGGCGTAGAGCTTGACGGTCTGGATATTCGAATAGACATCGGCCATCACGCCCACGGCGCGGCTCGACGCCCGCGCGGCGAACTTGGATCGTTCGAGGAAGACGGGCAGGGCGAGCCACGCCAGCGCGATATTGGCCGCGATCCAGAACACCACCGGAATGGCTAGTGGCCAGGACAGGACCGCGAGCAGGCCGGCCGAGCCGGCGAACTGGAAGACGAAGCTCGGGATCCGATCGATCAGGATGCCGAGTTCGCGCTGCACCGCGCCGACGAGCTGGTTGATGCGCGAGGCGACCTGGCCCGAGAACGTGTCGTGGAAGAAGGCGTAGTCCATCCGCTCCACGGCCTTGTGGCCCTGCCAGCGGATCGCTGCGGGCAAGGCGACCGAGAAAGCTTGCTGATTGAGCGCGCGCGATCCGAAATAGATCGCCGGCTCGATGATCACGAACAGCACCGCGACGAGGATCAGTTCGCTGCCATAGGCCTCGACAAAGGCGGCGGGCCCCTGCTGCGTCAGCCCGTCGACCACGAAGGCGAGGCCCCAGACGATGGCGAGGTTGATCAGCGCGCCGACGATGGAGAACAGCGCGACGGCCGCCAGAACGCCCTTCACCTTCCAGGCGAAATGCGCGACCAGCGCCGCTGCGCCGCGATCGGGGATTTGGTCGATCGGCAATTCCAGCGGCCGGATCAGCCGTTCGAACGGACCAAAAAAGAAATCCGAGATAGCTTGCGCCGCGCGGCTTCGGGGGGCGGGTTTGGGGACTTCGCGAAAAGCGTCGGCTGGGTCGGGGGCTGTTCTCATGCGCTGAAAATGGGGTGACCCGGCCCAAAAGAAAAGCCGCCGGAGGCCCGGCGGCATTAAAATGGATGAGGTTGGATTATTCTTCCAGCGCTTCCTCGGCCTTCTCATCGACAAGCTCGCGCTCCTTGGCCTTGCGGTCGAGAAAGCGCTCGCCGATGCTGCCGTCGGCATCGTCGTTCAAGACCTCGCGCGCCGTGGCGAAGATGTCTTCCTCCTCTTCTTCCATATGGTGCTCGTAATCGTGTTTCAGCGTCTTGAACCGCGTCAGCCAGCCGGGGCTGTCCATCTCCATGGAGTTCAGTTCCTCCATGATGTCGTCCATCTCCTTGTGTTCGGCGACGGAATGGCGCGCGTCGTCCTGGCCGTCCGGTTTCGACATGATCTTCGAGTAGAAAGTCTCTTCCTCGGCGGCGGCATGCGCCTTCACATCGTAGTAGAATGCGTCCCAAGCGCTGCGGCGCTCCTCGCTGTCGCCGTGGGTTTCGGCGATGCGGTTCAGCAATTCGCGGTGTTTTGCGTGGTCTTCGCGGATTTCCTGATAAATCGTGGCCATTGCCGGAGCCTCCATTGTTGATATCGTCCTGACAACGCGGCTCGGGCCTATTGGTTGCGGGCCGGGTGCATTGCCACGCGGCGAGCAAGCGCCTAGATGGTGCACCTTGAGCTTGATGGAGGAACCGGTTTGAGCCTCGCCGACACAATCAGAAAGACCATGGTGCCCGTCCACCGCGAGGGATGGCCCTTCGTCGCGGCCTTCGCCGCGGCGGCGATCGTGCTTGGCTGGTTCTGGGATCCGCTTTTCTGGATCGGCCTCGCCCTGACGGCCTGGTGCGCCTATTTCTTTCGCGATCCGCAGCGTGTGACGCCGGTCGACGACGATTTCGTCATCAGTCCGGCCGACGGAAAGGTGTCGGCAATCGGTCCCGCCGTACCGCCCGCCGAACTCGGCCTGGGCGACGCGCCGGTGACACGCATCTCGATCTTCATGGATGTCTTCTCGGTTCATATCAACCGCGCCCCGGCGAGCGGCAAGGTGACGAACATCGCTTATCGTCCCGGCAAGTTTCTCAATGCCGATCTCGACAAGGCGAGCGTCGAGAACGAGCGCAATGGCCTGCTGATCGAAACGTCGCACGGAACGCTCGGCGTTGTGCAGGTGGCCGGGCTGGTCGCGCGGCGCATCCTGTGCTGGGTCAAGGAAGGCGAGGATGTCTCCGCCGGCGAGCGTTTCGGCATGATCCGCTTCGGCTCGCGTCTCGATGTCTATCTGCCCGACGGCGCGGTCCCGCGCGTCTATCTCGGCCAGATTGCGATTGCCGGCGAAACCCTGATCGCTGATTATCGCAGTGACGCGGCCATCCCGCTGAGCCGGACGAGCTGAGGACGGATATGGAGATCGAAGGCCCATTCCCGCCATTCGAACCGGACGGCCCCGAAGACAACGGCCGGTCGGGCGGCAATGGCCGCCTGCGCGATATCCCGCTACGCTTCGTCTTGCCCAACATCATCACGGTTCTGGCGATTTGCGCCGGCATGACCGGCGTGAGGCTCGCCTTCGAAAACCGCTTCGATGACGCGGTTCTCATGGTGCTCCTGGCCGCGCTGCTCGACGGCGTCGACGGGCGCGTGGCCCGGCTGGTCAAGGGCAGTTCGAAGTTCGGCGCCGAGATGGACTCGCTCGCCGACATCGTCAATTTCGGCGTCGCGCCGGCGCTGGTCCTCTATGTTTTCGTGCTCGATCAGGCGGGGTCGCTCGGCTGGATCGCCGCACTTCTCTACGCCATCGCGTGCGGGCTGCGCCTTGCCCGCTTCAACGTCATGATGGAGAACCGCGACCGGCCGCAATGGCAGGGCGCCTATTTCACCGGCGTTCCGGCGCCGGCCGGCGCATTCCTTGTGCTGCTGCCGGTCTATCTCGGCATTCTCGGCATCGAACCCGAGACCTATTACGCTTCGGCGGTTTCCTGCTACACGCTGCTGGTCGGCTTCCTGCTGGTCTCCAACCTGCCGGTCTGGTCGGGCAAGACGCTTGGAGCCCGCATCCCGCGGGCGCAGGTCATCCCGCTGATCCTCGGCGTGGTGTTCTATGTCGCCATGCTGGCGACCTATACCTGGCAGACGCTGACGGTCTCCGTGCTCGCCTATCTGGCGTTTCTGCCCTACAGCCTGCGCATGTGGCGCAAGCAGGCGGCGAAGCATGCGCAGGACGCCCAGTCGCAATAGACTGTCGGCCGCTCAGGCGGCCTTGTTGGATTTGCCCAGGCGCTTGCGGACCCGTTCCAGCGTTGCGGCATAGTCGATCTTGCCGGAGCCGAGCACCGGGATGTCGCGGAAGGGCAGGATCTCCGAGGGCACCATCAGTTCGGTGACGCCGGCGCGCTTGCCGTAGTCGACGATTTCCTTCTTGTCCGGATCCGGTTTCGTCGTCGCCAGCACGATGCGTTCGCCCTTGCGCCGGTCCGGCACGGAGACGGCGGCGTGTTGGTTTTCCGGCCACAGGGCCTGGACCAGCATCTCCACGGCGCCGAGCGATACCATCTCGCCGGCGATCTTGGCGAAGCGCTTGGCGCGGCCGCATACGGAGACATAGCCCTCGCGGTCGATCGCAACGATGTCTCCGGAATCGTGCCAGCCATCGGAAAGCGGCTGCAATTCGCCGGGCCGCTCGGCCTTCAGGTAACCGAGCATGACATTCGATCCCTTCACCCAGAGCCGGCCGCCGTCCTCGATGCCTTCCACGGGTTCGAGCCGCACCGAGATGCCGGGGAACAGCCGGCCGACCGTGTCGTAGCGCTCCTGGCTGCAGGTGTTGGCCGCAACCACCGGCGCGGCCTCCGTCATGCCGTAGCCCTCCAGCACCTTGCACTGGAAGCGCTCGGCATAGAGCTCGCGCGTGTGCGGCTTGACGGCCTCGGCCCCCGCGACAACGAAGCGCAGGCTTTCGAAATCGGTATCCTTGGCGGTGCGCGCATAGCCCATCAGGAACGTGTCGGTGCCGAACATGATCGTCGGGCGGACCTTCGAGGCCGCGGCCGGGATCAGCTTGTAATGGAGCGGCGAGGGGTAGAGGAACAGCCGGACGCCATAGAGCAGCGGCAGCACCGTGCCGCCGGTCATCCCGAAGGAGTGGAACACCGGCAGCACGTTGAACAGCGTGTCTTCCACCGAGATGGAGAAGCGCGCTTCCGCCTGGGCGGCGTTGGCGTGGACATTGCGATGCGACAGCACAACGCCCTTGGGCGTGCCCTCCGACCCCGATGTGAACAGGATCAACGCCGGATCCTCGGCTTTGACCGGCAAGACCGGGCGTTTCCATTGCAGCGCCGCGCTCAGCTTTTCGGCGGTGGTCACGGTCTCGCGCAGATCCTCCAGCCAGACGATCTTCGTGCCGTTGGCTTCGATGGCCTCGGCCAGCGATTGCAGCTCGGCCTTTTCGATGAAGGTTCGCGACGACAGCACGGTGTTGATCCGGGCTGTCTTGATCGCCGAAACGATGTTCGCCGAACCGGAGGAGTAGTTGAGCATGGCCGCGACCCGTCCGGCAGATTGCAGCGCGAGGAAGGTGACGACCACGCCGTTCGCGTTCGGCAAAAGCACGCCCATCGCTTCGCCGGGTTTCGACATCGCGGCAAAGCGTTTCGCGAGCACGCGCGCGCCGATCAGCATGCGCTTGTAGGTCAGCGAACCGGTGACCGTATCCTCGATGACAACGCGAGACGGCCCGTAGGTCTTCGCCGCTTCGACGAAGGCTCTGAAAAGCCCGAGCGTCAGGTCGGCGGCGCTGTAGCGCGCCAGCGCCATCCGGTCGAACAGTGCGTTGGACGGGGTGACGAAACCCTTGCCGGCCTTCTCGACGAGCGTATCGATCCGTTCGGCGGGCAGGGCATGGACGGAAAGCGGCGCGAACCGTTTGCGAGGCGCCTTGCTGGGCGGCGTGAAGGAGGACGGCAGGAAGCGGCTGTTGCCGATGAAGACGGGCACGACCTTGGCGTTCGATTTGCGCGCGAGCAGGGTGATCGCCCTGTAGAGGCGCATGCCGGCCACGTCGGGCTCGACCGCTGCCGGAAGATAGACCGCCAGCCGGCCCTTGCCTTTGAGATGACGCAGCAGGCGGCGGTTCGCCACCATGTGTTCCTTGTCGAAGACTACGGATTTGGCTAGCGTCCGGAAGGTCTGGACAAGCCAGTTGTCCGCTGAGGCCGGATCGAGCACATGAAGCGTCGCCTCGGGCAGCAGCGCCTGGCAGATCACCGGATCGAGCTTCGATTGTTCGCTGATCACATAGATGACCGGACCGGCGGCGTCGTTCATGTGCCGCGCGCCGCGTGTGTCGATCCGATAAATCAGCTTCAGCGGCGCGAAGTAGAGCGCCTGCCGGAAGCGTATCTTCAGACGGTTCATCTCGAGCAGTGCAGCCCCGACCAGCGCTGATGCCAGCACCGCGACGATCGATGCGACGATGATCAATCCCATATACTCCTCCCGGAGCCATCCCTGCGGATCTTCAAGCCCGCTTTGACTGAGACGATAGCTTCTGCCGACTCAAGGTCAATCGCAAAACAATGGGGGGCAGGCCTCAGGCGCACTCGCGCTGGCATGGGAGATAAGGCTTGTATCGCTCCCAGGTTCCGATGGAAGAGGTGAAGATCGGCTTGCGCACCTGGCCGGCGCTCGCCGTGCGCACCATGCGCGCCGTCTTGTGGAAATCGAGGCATTCGGGCTCGAACTCGAGGCCGACCCGACGCAGGAGCTGGCGGATTTCGTGCTCCGGATTGCGCACCAGCGTTTCGTAATTCGTCTCGATGATGCTGTCGCTGAAGAGGCTGTACCAGTGGTCCATCAGCTTCTCGTAGAGGCTGTGATATTCGCGCAGGACATCCAGATTGTAGCTGAAATGGTGTCCGCCCGACGGAAAGAATGTCCTGAACATGGAGATGCAGGTGTCCCGCGGATCGCGCGTGCAATGGATGATCCGAGCGTTCGGGAAAACAAGCCTGATCATGCCGATGGAGATGAAGTTGCCGGGCAGCTTGTCCGTATGCAGGAGATCGGGGCCGATCCCGCGGCGCGCGCTGTCCAGATAATCCCTGGCGATCTGCTCGACATCCGCCTCGCTCAACTCGGGCGCGGCGCCGGGATAGCCGATCGGGTCGACCTTCTTCATTTCGGCGAAGACCGATTTGGGGAAAAACACCAGCTCGCCCGTTCCCGTGACCCGGGAATGGCTGGCAAGGATCTGCTCGACAAGCGTTGTGCCCGAGCGCGGCATTCCGAGGATGAATATCGGTCGGCTGTCGGCGACGCCGAAACCCTCGCGTTCGGCGAAGAACCGCTTGTTGAAGACCGAAATCGTCTGCTGGAATTCGGCGCGCGTCCGCTCGATCGAGTAATTCAACTGGCGCTCGCGGATGCCGTTGCCTTCCTCGTAGAACCCGAACGCGGCCCCATAGTCGTGATTCAGATCCTCGATCTTTCCGCGCGCGAAACTCAGCAGCATACGCTGTTCGCTGTCCGGTGCCGACTTCTCGTAGGCGGCGCGAATGCGCGTCTGCTGCTTTGCCGTCGCCGTATCGGCGATCATCGAGAAAGACAGCATCGCGTCGGCATGGTTCGGATTGAGAGCCATCGCCCGCTCGTAATGCGCCAGCGCCTTTTCAATGTCGCCGGCAATGCGCAGTCCCTGCGCGAGACCGTAATGAATGTCGGCGACATTCGGCAGCGAACCCAGCGCGAGCTTGTAATGCTGGATCGCCGACTCGACATCGTTGTTCGCCAGAAGCGCATTCGCCAGGTTCAGATGCGAATGCCCGTTTCGGGGCTCGATTTTGAGCGCCGCACGATAAAGGGTGAATGCTTCATCGAAATTTTGGCGTCGCGCTTCGTACAGCCCGAGATTGTTGTAGGCCTCGACCGCTCGCGGATTGAGCCGGATGGCGGCCCGAAAGGCTTCGGCCGCCTCGTTTTGCTTTCCGACTTCGGAAAGCGCGTTTCCGTAATTGATCTGCGCAGCGGCGTTGTCCGGATTGCCGTGCACGGCTTTTTCCAGGACGGTTACCGCCTGGCGGGCTTCATTGCGCTGAAGATGCAGCACGCCCTTGATGTGATTGGCTTCGGAGTGACCCGGCTCTTTGGCGAGGATCGCGTCGCAGGACGCCTCGGCTTCGAAAAACCGCCGGGACTGCATGAAACCGATCGCCTTGCGCAACTCCTCGACGTGGCGATCTGCTCGAAGTCCGGGCTTTTTGGCGGCGACTTTCGTAAGCTTGCTGCGTTTACGTTTCTCGAACCGATTCAAGCGGGACTCCAATCAATGTGCCCCCTCCTGCTCGGAATTTCAGTTTGCGACGCTACAATGTCAATGGCTGAACATTGGCCTGCGACTAAAGAAAGCACACGTTTTTGTTACGCGGCGGGAAGATGTAGATGGAGTTGCTTTTTAGTCACGCCAAGTTGTTGTTGGCACGTGCCAAAGTCTTCCGGTCTCGGTGACCGACGGACCGGCCAGCGGGACGATCCTTTCGGCGACCGATGCGGCCGTCGGCAGGGTTTCCGGATCTTCACCGGGCATCGCCTGGGCGCGCATGCGGGTACGGGTCCTGCCGGGGTCGACGGAATTGACCCTGAGCGGCGTGTTCACCGCTTCGCCCGCCCATGTGCGCGCCAGCGCCTCGACGGCCGCCTTGGACGCCGAGTAGGGGCCCCAGAACGGTTTGCAGGCCTGCGCGGCGCCCGACGACATGATGATCGCGCGCCCGGCGTCCGATTCATGCAGCAGCCGTTCGGTCGTGCGCATCAGCCGCCATGTCGCGGTGACGTTGATCGCCATCACCGCCTCGAAATCCTTCGCCTTGACGTGGCCGATCGGCGAGATGGGGCCGAGGATGGCGGCATTCGCGACGAGGATGTCGAGCTTGCCCCAGCGCTCATGGATCGCACCGCCGAGCCGGTCGACGCCTTCGCCATCGGTCAGGTCAAGCGGGACGAGCGTTGCCTGGCCGCCCGCGGCGGTGATCTCGTCGTCGAGTTCCTCCAGTCCGCCCGGCGTCCGCGCGACGGCGATGACATGCGCGCCGAGCGCCGCCATCTGCAGGGCGATCTCGCGGCCGATGCCGCGCGAGGCGCCGGTCACCAGGGCCAGGCGGCCGGTAAGGTCGGGTTTCATGTCCATGGATAAGCTCGCGGAAAAGTGTCAGTTGCCGCCGGCGAGGATCGAGAGCTGGCGCACATTGTCGGTGCCGTCGCGATCGAGCAGCCGGGTCGGATAGGCGCCGGTGAAACAGGCGTCGCAGAATTGCGGCTGCTCGTCATCGCGCGCCGCTTCGCCAACGGCACGGTAGAGCCCGTCGATCGACAGGAACGCCAGCGAGTCCACCCGGATGAATTCGGCCATCTCCGCTACGCTCATGCGCGATGCGAGAAGCTTGTTCGTTTCCGGCGTGTTGACGCCGTAGAAGCAGGACGAGACCGTCGGCGGGGAGGCGATGCGCATATGCACTTCCTTCGCGCCCGCTTCGCGCACCATCTGCACGATCTTCTGGCTCGTCGTCCCGCGCACGATGGAATCGTCGACGAGGATCACGCGTTTGCCCTCGATGTAATGGCGGTTCGCATTGTGCTTCAGTTTCACGCCCATATGGCGGATGGCGTCCGTCGGCTGGATGAAGGTCCGGCCAACATAATGATTGCGGATGATGCCGAGCTCGAAGGGAAGGCCGGCTTCCTGGGCATAGCCGATGGCGGCGGGTACGCCGGAATCGGGGACAGGCACGACAATGTCCGCCTCGACCTCGTTCTCCTTGGCGAGTTCCTTGCCGATCTGTTTGCGCGCCTCGTAGACGTTGCGGCCCTCGATGGTGCTGTCGGGACGGGCGAAATAGACATATTCGAAGACACAGAAGCGCCGCTTCTGCGGCTCGAAGGGGAAATGGCTCTCCAGCCCTTTCTCGGTGACAACCACGACTTCGCCCGGCTTCACGTCGCGCACATAGCGCGCGCCCATGATGTCGAGCGCGCAGGTCTCGGAAGCGAGGATCCAGGAACCTTCCAGATCGCCGAGCACGAGCGGCCGGATGCCGAGCGGATCGCGGCAGCCAATCATCTTTTTCGATGACAGGGCGACGAAGGAGTAGGCGCCTTCGAGCTTCTTGATCCCGTCGATGAACTTCGCCAGCAGATCCTTTTCGGGGCTGACGGCGACGAGATGCAGAAGCGTTTCGGTATCGGAGGTCGACGAGAAGATTGCGCCGGAGCGCTGCAATTCACGCTGCACGGTCATAGCGTTGGTGACATTGCCGTTATGCGCGACGGCCAGCCCGCCGAATTCCAGTTCCGCGAAGAAGGGCTGGACGTTGCGCAGGCCCGTATCGCCGGTGGTCGGGTAGCGCGTATGGCCGATCGCGCGGTCGCCATCGAGGCGGGCGATGACCGCCGGCTTGGTGAAGTTGTCGCCGATCAGGCCGACATGGCGTTCCGCATGGAACTGCGATCCGTCGAAGGTGACGATCCCCGCGGCGTCCTGTCCGCGATGTTGCAGGGCGTGCAGGCCGAGCGCGACGAAGGATGCCGCGTCGGCGCGGCCGAAAATGCCGAACACGCCACATTCGTCGTGAAAGTGGTCGTCGGCCTCATGGGCGGTTGGGTTGATTGGGGTCATGCCTCGGTGTTGTCCGCTGTGTCGGAGCCGCCCGGGAGGAATTCGTCGATATCTTCCGGCAGCATGTTGACCAGGCTTTGCGCTATGGAATCCAAAAACGGCTTGGATTTGGCGTTGTCGATCCAGGCGATTTCACGGTCTCCGACGAAGAAACCCAGGAACCAGACCGCAACGGCTGCGATCAGGATACCACGCGCCGCGCCGAACACGAAGCCCAGCGTCCGGTCGAGCGGGCCGATACGGCTGTCGATGATCAGGTCGGCGATGCGCATCGTGATGATCGTCACGACGATCAGCACGACGAGGAAGATCAGTCCGCCGGCGATCAACTGCGCGATCAGGTCGTTATCGACATAGTTCCCGACCAGCGGCGCGGCCTGCTTGTAGAACAGGAAGGCGGCGACGGCGGCGACGCCCCAGGACACGATCGACAGCAATTCGCGCGACAGGCCGCGCACCATGGCGAGCACTGCCGAAACGAGCGTCAGACCCAGCAAGAGGCCGTCAAGCAGGGTGATGGGCATGGATTTCAGTCTCCGAAGATGGCGCGCTCGATGGATCCATCGGTTGCAATTGTCCCCAGGCGCGTCTGCGCCACTTCAATAGTCGTTCTCGTCGCGTTCGCGAGTCAGGATTGTACCCCCGGCAATGCGGGCAACCAAATCGGGAAGACTGCCAGTTTCCACTGAATTCTTCCGGCTTGCTTCGGAAACATCCTGACTGCCTTTCGGCATGACGGCCGACTTGAAACCCAGCTTTTCGGCCTCTTTCAGCCGCTGCGCGGCATGCGCGACCGGCCTGATTGCGCCCGAGAGGCTGACTTCGCCGAAATAGACGCAATCCGGCGGCAGGGCAAGTCCGGCCAGAGACGAGACAAGCGCTGCCGCGACGGCGATGTCGGCCGCCGGTTCGGAGATGCGGTAGCCCCCCGCCACGTTGAGATAGACGTCGTGCTGGCCGAGCCGGACGCCGCAATGGGCTTCGAGCACGGCGATGATCATCGACAGGCGCGCCGAGTCCCAGCCGACGACGGCCCGGCGCGGTGTTCCGAGCGAGGAGGGCGCGACCAGCGCCTGGATCTCGACCAGCACCGGCCGCGTGCCCTCCATGCCGGCAAAGACGGCGGCGCCGGGCGCATTCTCGTTGCGCTCGCCAAGGAACAGTTCGGACGGATTGGAGACTTCGCGCAATCCGCCGGAGGTCATCTCGAAAACGCCGATCTCGTCGGTCGGTCCGAAGCGGTTCTTCACCGTGCGCAGGATGCGGTAGTGATGGCCGCCTTCGCCCTCGAAATAGAGAACGCCGTCGACCATATGCTCGACCACCCGCGGCCCCGCGATCTGGCCTTCCTTGGTCACATGCCCGACAAGGATCACCGCCGCGCCGGTCGACTTCGCGTAGCGGATCATCGCCTGCGATGCGGCGCGCACCTGCGTGACCGTGCCGGGCGCGGATTCTGCCGCGTCGGTCCAAAGCGTCTGGACGGAATCGAGGATGACGAGATCCGGCCGCTGTTCCAGCGTCAGCGTGGCGAGAATGTCCTCGATATTGGTCTCGGCGGCGAGCTTGACGTCAGTCTCGGCCGCGCCGAGCCTCTGCGCACGCAAGCGAACCTGCGCGACGGCCTCCTCGCCGGAGACATAGATGACATTGTGGCCCTGGCGCGAAAGCGCCGCGGCCGCCTGCATCAAGAGGGTCGACTTGCCGATGCCCGGATCGCCGCCGACCAGAAGCGCAGAGCCTCGCACGATCCCACCGCCAGTCACCCGGTCCAGTTCGGAAATACCCGACAGAATGCGCGGCGCATCCTCGATCTCGCCGGAAAGCGTGGTCAGCGTGACCGCGCGGCCTTTCCTGTTCGGTTGCTTGCCTGGTCCGCCGCCGATCCCGCCGGTCGGATCCTCCTCGACGATCGTGTTCCACTCGCCGCAGGAGTCGCACTTGCCCGCCCAGCGCGAATGTACCGTGCCGCAGTTCTGGCAGATGAATTGTGTGCGGACCTTGGCCAAGGACGGACTTTCGACGGATCAGCTTTCGACGGCTTTGAGATAGCGCCGCTCATATCGCGGCCCGAGACCGGTGAGAAGCTCGTAACCGATGGTTCCGGCCGCTTCTCCGGCGTCATCCAAAGGAATATTGGGCCCGATCAGCTCGATCCAGCCCTGTTCGAGCGCCTCGGCCGGCACGTCGGTGACGTCGAACAGCGTCAGGTCCATGGTAATCCGGCCAAGCAGAGGCACAGTCACGGCGCCGATGTGGCCATGCTGGCCGGCGGAAACGGCGTCGCGCAGCGGAACGCCAGCACCGGAACCGGCGCGCGGATAGCCGTCCGCATAGCCGACCGAGACGACGGCGATGATCGTGTCGCGCTGAAGGGTCTGCGCCGCGCCGTAGGAAACGGTTTCCCCCTTCCTGGCGCGGCGAAGCTGGACGATGCGCGCCTCCAGCGTGATCACGGGCCGCATCGGATTGGGCCGGTCCCGCGATGCGCAGCCGCCATAGATGGCGATGCCGGGGCGCGTCACGTCGAACAGGAAGCCGTTGCCGAGCATGACGCCGGCGGAGTTGGCGAGACTTGAATCGATATCGTCAAAAGCCGCCGCAACCCTTTGAAAGGATTCCCGTTGCGCGGCATTCATCGGATGGTCTGCCCGGTCGCCGCAGGCGAGGTGGCTCATCACCAGCACCGGCGATACCAGGTGCTCTTCCATGTTGCGTTTGCGGAAGGCGAGCGCTTCTTCCACGGTCAGCCCGAGCCGGTTCATGCCGGTATCGACGCCGATGGCGCAGGGCGGGTGAACGCCGCGCTCGCGGCCGAACCGCGCCCACAATTCGACCTGGTCGAGACTGCTGAGGATCGGGATCAGTCCGGCCTCGACCATGGTCGCGGCGGAGTGTTCGTGCACGCCGTTGAGGATGAAGACATCCGCCTTCGGGGCGATCCGGCGCACCGCCACGCCTTCCTCGGGAAGCGCCACAAAAAAGCTCTCGCAACCGGCGCCCAGCAGCACCGGGACGACATGCTCCACGCCAAGCCCGTAGGCATCCGCCTTGACGACGGCCGAACACCGCGCCGGTTGCGAGCGCTCGGCGAGGTCGCGCCAGTTCGCGGCCAGCGCGTCCAGGTCGACGGCCAGCCGGCCGCCGGCAAGTCTCGGATCCGCGCCGGTTGTGGTGACCCTCACGCTACTCGAACCGCTCCGGGAGGTGGTCGTCAAAGGCAAGGTCGGTGAAGCGGGTGAATTCCGCATGGAACGCCAGTGGCACCGAGCCCGTCGGGCCGTGGCGCTGCTTGGCGACGATCACTTCCGCCTTGCCCTTCGCGTCTTCGAAATCGCTCTCCCATGAGAGGTGTTCCTCGGTGCCGGGCTTCGGCTCCTTGTTCTTGAGGTAATATTCCTCGCGATAAACGAACAGCACCACGTCCGCGTCCTGCTCGATCGAGCCGGATTCACGCAGGTCCGAGAGTTGCGGCCGCTTGTCGTCCCGGCTTTCCACCTGTCGGGACAGCTGCGATAGCGCGATGATCGGCACGTTGAGTTCCTTGGCGAGCGCCTTCAGGCCGGTGGTGATCTCGGTGATCTCCTGCACGCGGTTTTGCGCGGATTTCGCCGACGAGCCGGTCATCAGCTGAACGTAGTCGATGACCATGACATCGAGCCCGCGCTGCCGTTTCAACCGCCGCGCGCGCGCCGCCAGCTGCGCGATCGAGATACCACCGGTCTGGTCGATGAACAGGGGCAGGCGCTGCATCATGTTGGAGCAGGCGACCAGCTTCTCGAAATCGCTTTCGGTGATCTCGCCGCGGCGGATCTTCGACGAGGAAATCTCGGTCTGCTCGGAAATGATACGCGTCGCCAGCTGTTCGGACGACATTTCGAGCGAATAGAACCCGACGACCCCGCCATCGACCGCCTTGACCGATCCATCCGATTGTTGCTCGCCGCGGAAGGCGTTGGCGATGTTGAAGGCGATGTTGGTGGCGAGCGAGGTCTTGCCCATGCCCGGACGCCCGGCGAGGATGATCAGGTCCGAGGACTGCAACCCGCCCATGCGCGCATCCAGCGAATTGATGCCGGTGGAAATGCCCGACAGGTGCCCGTCGCGCTGGAAGGCCGCATTGGCCATGTCGATGGCGATGCGCACCGCGTCGGTGAAGGGCTGGAAGCCGCCATCGTAGCGGCCGGTTTCGGCCAGTTCGAACAGCCGGCGTTCCGCATCCTCGATCTGGTGCTGCGGCGCCATCTCGACCGGCGCGTCATAGGCGATGTTGACCATGTCCTCGCCGATGCCGATCAGCGCCCGGCGGGTCGCCAGATCGTAGATGGCGCGGCCGTAATCCTCGGCGTTGATGATCGTCACGGCCTCGGCGGCGAGCCGCGCGAGATATTGCGCGACGGTGATTTCGCCGAGTGTCTCCTCCGCCGGCAGGAAGGTCTTGATCGTCACCGGGTTGGAGACCTTGCCCATGCGGATCTGGTCGGCGGCGACCGCATAGATCTGGCGGTGCAGCGGCTCGTAGAAATGCTCCGGCTTCAGGAAGTCCGAGACGCGGTAGAAGGCGTCATTGTTGACGAGGATCGCGCCGAGCAGAGCCTGTTCGGCCTCGATATTGTTCGGCGCTTCGCGGTAGAGGTCTTCGCCCTGGTTTTTGTCGTCGTCGTATTTGAGGGCTGCGTCAGCCATTTCCGTCTCCTGCTTGGGGCTCACCTATAGCCCTTGATCGGTGAGCCTGGGCATCGCATTGCGTTTCGCACCCGGTATTCACAGCCGGTGCATAACCCGCAGAAATATTATTTTACTGCTTGACCGTTGTAAGCGATTCGCATCGTCGAATGCGACTATTCGGCAGCCCGTATTCCGCCCTGGTTTCCACTGTGCCCGCGGTCGAAATCGGTGATGTAATCGCGGGTGCGCGGGATGGACAATTTGCTCTTGGCCAGTTGCACCTGGAAGACGACCATGTCCTGATAGCGGAAGGACGCTTCCGACGCCGCCAGGTAGAATTCCCACATCCGCGCGAAACGCTCGTCATAGAGAGCCACCGCCTCGTCGCGCCGCGCCATGAAGCGCTCGCGCCAAGCCTTCAGCGTTTCCGCGTAATGGTCCGTCAGCACCTCGACATCGGTCACATGCAGGCCGGAGTGTTCGACCGGTGACATGATCTCCGACAGGGCAGGGATGTAGCCGCCGGGGAAGATGTATTTGCGGATGAAGGCCGACGTCACGCTTGCCGGGCCGGTTCGGCCGATCGTGTGCATGACCATCACGCCGTCATCCTTGAGCAGGGCGCGAGCCTTGTTGAAATATTCCCCGTAGTGGTTGACGCCGACATGCTCGAACATGCCGACCGAGACGATCCGGTCGAATTGTCCGTCGACCGCGCGGTAGTCGATCAGGTCGAACTGGGCCCGGTCCTCCAGTCCCGCCTCCTTCGCGCGTCGGCGCGACAGCCGGTACTGTTCGTCGGAAAGCGTCACGCCGCGCACCTGCGCGCCATAGTCCTGCGCCAGCGTCAGGCCGAGCCCGCCCCAGCCCGAACCGATGTCGAGCACCCGCATCCCCGGTTCCAGCAGCAGCTTCGCGGCGAGGTGGCGCTTCTTGGCGATTTGCGCCTCTTCGAGCGAAACCTGCGGATTTTCGAAATAGGCGCAGGAATATTGCCGGTCCTCGTCGAGGAACAGGTCATAGAGCGTGCGCGACAGGTCGTAATGATGCTGGACATTCGCCCGGGCGCGGCTTTGCGGATTGAACTGGTGGAGCCGCCGCAACAGGTAGCGCAGCTTGTCGGCCGAGAAGATCGGGTGGAAATCCTGGGCGGGCGCTTCCGTCACGCCGGAATAGACCACTTTCAGGAACGTGATCGGATCGCCCTCGTGAAACACGAGGTCGCCATCCATATAGGCCTCGGGAACAGCCGGGTCGGGCGTCACCACGATCCGCCACAATGTCCGCCAGTTGCGCAGTTCAAGATGGACGAATTCTCCGACCCCGTCACCGTAGCGGCGGGTCTCTCCGTCCGGATAGGTAATCTGCAGCGAACCTTTCAACTGCAGCCGGTCGAGGAACCTATCCAATAGCCCCAAAATCGTCTTCAGCATCGTTTTCGTCCGGAAACTCAGGCCATTGGACGAAATTTAGGGGGCCGGAGTCAAGACGGCTCCGGCCAGAAGACCGGAGCCGTCGCGAATTTTCGTTCGGTCTTTGTGCCGAAATCAGGAAGCGTCTTCTTCTTCCGTTTCGGCATCTTCGGCCGGGGTTTCGAAAACTTCCTCGGCGTCGGGATCGAACGTGGTCAGCTGCGCATCTTCGTCAACGCCGTAGATCGCTTCGGCGGAGGTCAGGTCCTCGCCGGCCGCCTGGCGCTCGGCTTCGTCGCTCGAACGGGCGACGTTGAGCGTGATCTTGGTTTCGACTTCCGGGTGCAGGACGATTTCGACTTCGTGCAGGCCGATCGCCTTGATTGGGTTCTTCAGGTCGACCTGGTTGCGGCTGACCTGGAAGCCTTCCTCGATGAGGATCTCGGAAATGTCGCGGGTCGAGACCGAACCGTAGAGCTGGCCGGTTTCGCCGGCCGAGCGGACCACGATGATGGCCTTGCCGTTCAGGCCTTCGGCGATCTGTTCGGCTGCCGACTTGCGTTCGGCGTTGCGCGCTTCGATCTGGTCGCGCTCGGCTTCGAAACGGGCGCGGTTGGCGGCGTTGGCGCGGAGCGCGCGGCCGGTCGGCAGAAGGTAGTTACGGGCGAAACCGTCCTTCACGGCGACTTCGTCGCCGATCTGACCGAGCTTCGCGATGCGTTCGAGCAGGATGACTTGCATGTTGTTGTTCCTTTCAGTGAGTCCTGTTCAGATTGGGTGGGGTGGGGCCGGACGGCGACAGCGGGAAATGGCGTCCCGCGCCGAACATGCCGGCCGTGATGAAAGCAAGGATGAGCGGGCTGATAACGAGGATCGCCACATAGGCGAGCAGCAGGATACCCGCACGGACCGTCATGCCGCGCGTGCGCGCATGCAGCATGGCGAGCCCCGCCATGGCAAGGCCGGCGCCGAGCGCTCCCGAAAAGGCGCCCGCCGCATGGCCGATACCGCCGGAGACGAAACCCAGAAGCACCGCCGCCATGAAGGCGATGATCGCCGGCCGGGGCAGGCGCAGCGCGCGCGGCCAGTCGTCGCGCGGCCGCTTCATCAGGCCGGAGCGCCGCGCGATCGCCGTGGCGATATAGATCGAAAGCGTCAGCGTCAGCATCCAGGTAAAGGGCTGCGCGACAGGAACGACCGTCAGCATGAAATTGCGCAGGTTGACCACCGCGTCGGGAGAGAACGCCGTCTCGGGATTGACCTCCTGGAGGCGGGCGACGAAACGGGTCGCCATTTCGCCCGCCAGTTCCGGCCCGAACCCGATCATCGCGCCGAGCACGACGAACGCCAGCGCCGTCAGCAGCGCATTGGCGAACAGGACGTCGGCGAGCGGATACCAGGCCAGCTGGCCCTGCGGTCCGCCGACTTCATCGGCCGGCCGGGCTAGATTGAGCCAGTAGCTCGTCGCGCAGGCCGGTGCGGCGATCGCCAGCGCGACGAGAGCGGCGACGAAAACATTGGCGAAGATGTAATTGGCGGCGATGGCGACAATCGCGCCGGTCACCGCTGCGCCGAGCCCGAAGCCGAGTCCGGCCACCATCAGGGGCACGGGGGAAATGAAGAAGAGGAGGACAGCCAGGATGGAGCCGCTGGCGAGACCGAGACATAAAAGCGCCGTCGTCGCGCCTGCGAGCGCGCCGATACCGATCGTCTTGATTGTCAGTCCCTGGTTCATTTGCCGCTGTCCTGCCAAGTGAGCAGTTAGAGACGGACGCACCGCCCCAACTCGGGATTTTAGAGCCGCGTCCGAACCCGAAGCGGACGCCGGTTCGAAGGCCGGGACGCCGATGCGCCCCGGCTTTCGGGAATTACTTCACCACGTAGGGGAGCAGGCCCAGGAAACGGGCGCGCTTGATGGCCTTGGCCAGTTCGCGCTGCTTCTTCTGGCTGACCGCCGTGATGCGCGACGGCACGATCTTGCCGCGCTCGGAAATGTAGCGCTGCAGCAGACGCACGTCCTTGTAGTCGATCTTCGGTGCGTTTGCGCCGGAGAACGGGCAGGTCTTGCGACGGCGATGGAAGGGCCGGCGGGTCGGGATCTGGTTAATGTCGACCATCAGTTGTCTCCACGGCTTTCGTCACGGTCACGGCGCGGACGGTCCTCGCGGTCGCCACGCGGCGGGCGGTCGTCACGGTCGCGGCGCGGGCCGCGGTCGTCGCGATCATTGCGCTTCATCATCGCCGACGGACCTTCGTCGAGTTCGTCGACGCGAATGGTCATGTAGCGAAGCACGTCCTCATGGATGCGCATCTGGCGCTCCATTTCCTGGACGGCGTCGGCCGGCGCGTCGATGTTGAGCATCGAAAAATGCGCCTTGCGGTTCTTGTTGATGCGGTACTGGAGCGACTTGAGCCCCCAGCTTTCCACCTTTTCGACCTTGCCGCCGCGCTCTTCGAGGATACCCTTGAAATGCGCAACAAGCTCTTCAGCCTGCTGGGACGAGATGTCCTGACGTGCAAGGAACACGTGCTCGTAATAAGCCATTGTTTCTTGCCTTTCGTTTCTCTTTCATCGGCTGGTCAGCGGCTAAGCCTCTGCGACTGTCCCGGACCTCTTGACGAGGGAGAGAAAGGCGCTTCGAACTTGACGGGTCGAGAGCGGAGACACCGGAGGCGCGGACCTTCAGGCCCGACTATGGCAACAAGCCATCCTCCGTTCAGCCCCCAGCTGACCGGCAGATGGCGCGCTTATACAGATTTATCCTGCCGGCGCAAGCCTTGGCGGGCCTGGTTGTTGGCGGGATCGCGTTCCGCCTCGATCGCCATCAGCAGCACTTTCCAGCTTCCGAAACCGACGGGCACGCAAGCGAGCCCGGCAAGCACCGCGAAACCGACCAGATGGAAATGGAAATAGCCGCCGATCGCCCAGACCGCAGCGCCGGCGACGACCAGCATCTGCGACAGGATGAAAAGAACCATGCCGGCGATGCCGATGAGGATCGGCAGGGTGATCGGCAAGGGCTGGTTTGCGAGGGGTTGGCTGGAAGGGATATTGTCCTGGGGAACGGGCAGGGACCCGGAAATCGCCGCTTTTTGCGACATGAGCTGACACTCGAATGAGCCACCACGCGGGGCTGTGCGATGCGAGATTTCCTCCCGGATCGCTCTATTTTCAAGAGGGCACCCGCGGTTGCGTAAAAATATTTATTGTCCGCATCATCCGGCGGCGCGTCCGGCCGCCCGGCCAGAGAAGATGCAGCCGCCGAGAAACGTGCCTTCCAGCGCGTTGTAGCCGTGATAGCCGCCGCCGCCGAACCCGGCGGCTTCGCCCGCCGCATAGAGGCCGGCAACCGGTTCTCCGTCCGGCCCGAGCACCCGTGACGAGAGGTCGGTATGCAGCCCGCCCAGCGTCTTGCGCGTCAATATGTGCAGACGCACCGCGATCAGCGGTCCGTTGGCTGGATCGAGGAAGCGGTGCGGCCTGGCGGTGCGGATCAGCTTGTCGCCGAGATAGGCGCGCGCGCCGTTGATGGCGATCACCTGTGCGTCCTTGGCGTAAGGATTTGTGATCTGCGCGTCGCGCGCCTCGATCTGCGCGCGCATAGCGGCGGGATCGAGCAGGTGCTTGCCGGCAAGCGTGTTCATACCGGCGACGAGTTCTTCCAAATTGTCGCGGACGATGAAGTCCTCGCCATGTTCCTTGAACGCTTCGACGGCGTCCGTCGCGCCCTTGCCGAGCCGCTGTTTCAGCACCGCGCCCCATTTGCCGGAGGTCAGGTCCGGGTTCTGTTCGGACCCGGAAAGCGCGAATTCCTTTTCGATCACCTTCTGGGTCAGGATGAACCAGGAATAATCATGGCCGGTCGAGCGCAGATGCCGCAGTGTCGAGAGCGTGTCGAAACCCGGCAGGCAGGGCGGCGGCAGCCGGGTTCCCTCGGCGTCGAACCAGAGCGAGGAGGGGCCGGGCAGGATGCGGATGCCGTGATTCGGCCAGATCGGGCTCCAGTTCTTCACGCCCTCCGTATAGTGCCACATCCGGTCCTCATTGATCGTCGCGCCGCCGGCGTCCCGTGCGATGGCGATGCCGCGCCCGTCGACATGGGCCGGCACGCCGCAGACCATGTGGTCCGGCGGTTCGCCGAGCCGGTCGCGCGGCCACGCCTTGCGGACCGCCTCGAAATTGCCGCCGATCCCGCCGGTCGTGACGATGACATGCGCCGCCTCGAAGCGGAAATCGCCGGTGATGTCGCGGTTGCTCGCCTGTCCGCGCTCAACGTGGCTCGGCGCGAGAACGTCGCCGGAAACGCCCGATACCGCACCATTTGCGGTCTCGATGGCGTTGACGCGATGGCGGAAGGCGAATGTCGCGCGGCCGGCCGCCTCATGCGCCCGGACCCGGGCGATGAACGGGGCCAGCGTTCCGGGGCCTGTGCCCCATGTAATATGGAATCGCGGCACGGAATTGCCGTGGCCGTCGGCGAATGCGCCGCCCCGTTCGGCCCAGCCGACGACCGGGAACCAGCGCATGCCCATCGCGGAAAGCCACGGGCGCATCTCGCCGGCCGCGAAGTCGAGATAGGCTTCCGCCCATTGACGCGGCCAGTGATCCTCCGGCCGGTCGAACTGCGCCGACCCCATCCAGTCGAGGCTTGCAAGCTCGAGACTGTCCCTGATCCGCATGCGGCGCTGTTCGGGCGTGTCGACCATGAACAATCCGCCGAGCGACCAGAAAGCCTGGCCGCCGAGCGACTGTTCGCCTTCCTGGTCGACGATCAGGACACGCTTGCCGCGATCGCCGAGTTCGGCGGCCGCCGCGAGGCCGGCGAGCCCTGCGCCGACAACGATCACGTCATGGTTCTTGTCCAACACCGCCTCCCACGATTGCCGGCGCCGCGCATGTTACTATGGCGGCGGCGTCGTGCAATCGCTATGCGGGAAAGCCCGATCCGGTCTTGACACGGCGGACCGCTTTGACCAAACCGTCGCGACTTTCGAACGAGGCGCAGATGACAACCGCATTCACCTTTCCGGGGCAGGGTTCCCAGGCCGTGGGCATGGGCAAGGAACTCGCCGACGCCTTCCCCGAGGCCCGCGATGTGTTCGCGGAAGTCGACGAGGCGCTGGGCGAGAAGCTCTCCGCCGTCATGTGGGAAGGCCCCGAGGAGAAGCTGACGCTGACCGCCAATGCGCAGCCGGCGCTGATGGCCGTCTCCGTCGCCGTCATGCGCGTGCTGGAAGCCAAGGGCTTCAGGCTTGCCGACAAGGCGTCGCATGTCGCCGGCCATTCTCTCGGCGAATATTCGGCGCATTGCGCCGCCGGCACGTTCTCTCTGGCCGACACGGCGCGGCTGCTGCGCATTCGCGGCAACGCCATGCAGGCCGCTGTTCCGGTCGGCGAGGGGGCCATGGCCGCGATCCTCGGCCTGGAAGTCGACGATGTCGAATTCGTCTGCGATGCGGCCGCCGGGGAAACCGGCTCGGTCTGCCAGATCGCCAATGACAATGGCGGCGGCCAGCTGGTCATTTCCGGCTCGAAGACGGCCGTCGAGCGCGCCGCCGCGCTTGCCACCGACAAGGGCGCACGCCGCGCGCTGATGCTTCCCGTCTCCGCGCCGTTCCACTCGGCCTTGATGGCGCCCGCGGCGGACGCCATGCGCGAGGCGCTTTCGAAGGTGACGGTCAATGCGCCTTCGGTCCCGGTGATCGCCAATGTCACGGTCGCGCCGGTCACCGAACCGGCCGAAATCGTCGACCGGCTCGTCGAGCAGGTGACGGGCCAGGTGCGCTGGCGCGAAACGGTGGAGTGGTTTGCCGGCAGCGGCGTCACCACATTGGTCGAGGCGGGGTCGGGCAAGGTCCTGACCGGGCTGGCGCGCCGCATCGACAAGGCGCTTGCCGGCGTTGCCATCAACAATCCTGCGGATATAGAAGCGTTCCTCCAGGCCAACGCCTGAGGAATCCGCCCGAACCGCAACCGGAAGGACATCGACATGTTTGAACTGACCGGCCGCAAGGCCCTCGTCACAGGCGCATCCGGCGGAATAGGCGAGTCCATCGCCCGCGTGCTGCATGCCCAGGGCGCCGTCGTCGGCCTGCACGGGACGCGTCGCGAAAAGCTCGACGCTCTGGCCGCCGATCTCGGCGACCGCGTCCACGTATTTCCCGCCGACCTTTCCGACCGCGATGCGGTCAAGGCGCTCGGCGAAGAGGCCGAATCGACGCTGGAAGGCGTGGATATCCTCGTCAACAATGCCGGTATCACCAAAGACGGCCTGTTCGTGCGCATGTCCGACGAGGACTGGGATTCGGTCCTCGAGGTCAATCTGACGTCGGTCTTCCGTCTGACCCGCCAGCTCGCCCATCCGATGATGCGCCGCCGCTACGGCCGCATCGTCAACATCACCTCCGTCGTCGGCGTCACCGGAAATCCGGGCCAGGCGAACTACTGCGCCTCGAAGGCGGGCATGATCGGCTTTTCGAAGTCGCTCGCCCAGGAGATCGCGTCGCGCAACGTGACGGTCAATTGCGTCGCGCCGGGCTTCATCGAAAGCGCGATGACCGACAAGCTGAACGACAAGCAGAAGGATGCGATCATGGGGGCGATTCCCATGAAGCGCATGGGCACGGGCGCGGAAGTGGCGGCGTCGGTCGCGTTTCTCGCGGCGGAGGAAGCCGCTTACGTGACCGGCCAGACAATCCACGTAAATGGCGGAATGGCCATGATTTAGAGGCGTTTCAACGCCTTGCCGGGCAAACAAAGTTGTCCCCAACCACGCGTTGCGACTTGATTAGCCCGAACCTTGAAGATAACCACAATCTGAAAAACTCCAAAGTCGAGGGAAACCGACATGAGCGACATCGCAGAACGGGTCAAAAAGATCGTTGTTGAACATCTGGGCGTCGACGCCGAGAAAGTGACGGAAAGCGCAAGCTTTATCGACGATCTGGGCGCCGACAGCCTCGACACCGTCGAACTCGTCATGGCATTCGAAGAAGAGTTCGGCGTCGAGATCCCGGACGACGCGGCCGAGACCATCCTGACGGTTGGCGACGCCGTGAAGTTCATCGAAAAAGCCAACGCCTGATCCGCGTTGAACTGAGGACTCGCCGGCACACGTGCCGGCGTTTTCGGGTTTAGAGCCATGAATCTCCGGCGCGTTGTCGTAACCGGCATCGGCGTTGTCTCCCCGTTGGGCGGCACCGCCGAACATACGTGGTCCCGCATTCTCGCGGGCGAAAGCGGCGCGGCGCGCGTCGCCGAATTCGACGTCAGCGACATGCCGGCGCAGATCGCCTGCCGCCTGCCTTTCGGCGACGGCACCAACGGCACCTACAATGCCGACCAGTGGATGGAGCCGAAGGACCAGCGCAAGGTCGATCCGTTCATCGTCTACGCGATGGCGGCAGCGACGCAGGCGCTGGACGACGCCGACTGGCACCCCGAGACCGACGAGGATCAAATCGCCACCGGCGTGATGATCGGCTCCGGCATCGGCGGCATCGAGGGCATCGTCGATGCGGGCTACACGCTGCGCGACCGCGGCCCGCGCCGCGTTTCGCCGTTCTTCATTCCGGGGCGTCTTATCAATCTGGCGGGCGGGCAGGTCTCGATCCGTCATAAGCTGCGCGGCCCGAACCACTCGGTCGTCACCGCATGCTCCACCGGCGCGCACGCCATCGGCGACGCCAGCCGGCTGATAGCGCTGGGCGACGCCGACGTGATGGTGGCCGGCGGCACGGAATCGCCGATCAGCCGCATTTCGCTCGCCGGCTTTGCCGCCTGCAAGGCGCTGTCGACGGCACGCAACGACGATCCGACAGCCGCTTCGCGCCCCTACGACCGCGACCGCGACGGTTTCGTCATGGGCGAGGGCTCCGGCGTCGTCGTGCTGGAGGAACTCGAGCACGCCAAGGCGCGCGGTGCGAAGATCTATGCCGAAGTGATCGGCTACGGCCTGTCGGGCGACGCCTATCACATCACCGCACCGTCCGAGGACGGCGAGGGCGCCGAACGCTGCATGCGCATGGCCCTGAAACGCGCCGGCATCGAGGCGTCCGACATCGATTACATCAATGCGCACGGCACCTCGACCATGGCGGACACGATCGAACTCGGCGCTGTCGAGCGCGTGGTCGGCAACAACGCGGCAAGGGTCTCGATGTCGTCGACCAAGTCCTCCATCGGCCATTTGCTGGGAGCCGCGGGCGCCGTCGAGGCGATCTTCTGCATGCTGGCGATTCGCGACAATGTCGCGCCGCCGACCATCAATCTCGACAATCCGGATGTCGAAACCGCGATCGATCTGGTTCCGCATGTGAAGCGGGAACGCGAGATCAATGTGGCGCTGTCCAATTCCTTCGGCTTTGGCGGGACCAACGCGTCTCTCGTGCTGCGCCGTTATCAGGCGTGATCGGGGCGACCCGGTTTCGCCATATTCGTTATTTCAAGCTTTTCGGCCAGCGGTGCGGTCTGATTCATCTGGACAGTTGCGCCGAATATCGCTGTAAGGCTTGTAACGATGGGATTGCGCCGCGAAAATCGGCCAGATTCGTAGGGTTTCCGCTTTGAATACCGAAAACCAGTTTGGGCGCAGGCCGTCGCCCGTCGACCGACCGTCAGATGCGCGCGCCATGGGCGAGGAGCGTATCATCCTGCAATCGCCGAAGCAGGCGCTCCGTCCGGAGCCCGCCGTCGGCCCGCCGAGCCGAGCCAAACAGGCGCGCAGCCAGGTGGTCGTTTTCTTCAACTTCCTGATCACGCTGGTTGTCCTCGGCATGGTCGCTGTCGGCGGTGCGCTCTACTACGGAAAGGTGCGTTTCGACGAACCCGGGCCGAGCCAGCTCGCGCTGACCCATGTCGTCCGTCCGGGCTCCAGCCTGGGGCAGATCGCCTCCAGCCTGGAAAGCCGCAATATCGTTTCCAACGCGCGCATCTTCGAGGCGGGCGTCCGCGTCTACGGGCACGAGAACGACTTCAAGGCCGGCGAGTACGAGTTCAAGGCCAACGCCTCGATGAAGGAAATCATGGACATCATGGTGTCCGGCCGCGCGATCCTGCACCCGGTGACCGTCGTCGAGGGGATGACCGTTACCCAGGCGCTGCAGCGTATCGAGGAAAACGAGTTCCTGACCGGCCCGATGCCGGAGGAACTGCCTGCCGAAGGCATGCTCGTCGCCGACACGCAGAAATTCTCGCGCGGTACCTCGCGCATCGAACTGATCAACTCCATGGAAGCGCAGCAGCAGGCGATCATCGACGAGTTGTGGCAAAACCGGCGGGCTGACCTGCCGCTGAAGGACAAGAACGAATTCGTCACGCTGGCCTCCATCGTCGAAAAGGAAACGGCCGTGCCGAACGAACGTTCGCGCGTCGCCGGCGTGTTCATCAACCGCCTGCGCAAGGGCATGAAGCTGCAGTCCGACCCGACGATCATCTATGGTCTGTTCGGCGGCGAGGGCAAACCGGCGGACCGTCCGATCTACCGCTCCGACCTCGACAAGCCGACGCCCTACAACACCTATCACATCGTCGGCCTGCCGCCGGGGCCGGTCGCCATTCCGGGCCGCGCGGCGCTCGAGGCGGTCGCCAATCCGTCTGTCACGGACGATCTGTACTTTGTCGCCGACGGAACGGGCGGGCATGTCTTCTCGAAGACACTGGCCGAGCATAACGCCAATGTGCGCCGCTGGCGCGAGATCGAAAAGCAGCGTGCCGCGGAAGCCGCAAAGGCCGCCGAAGAGGCCGGAGCGGGAGAGCAGCCCGCCGGGAACTGAGGCTGGCGCACGGGGCGCAGGCGCCACGGCGGGGGGATGAGCGATGACCGAAGTCCAGAGCATGACCGGTTTCGCCAGTGCGACGCGTGTTGGCGACGGCCTTGAGGCCTCCTGCGATATCCGCTCGGTCAACAACAAGGGCCTCGATATCCGTCTGCGTCTGCCCGCCGGATTGGAGGCCTTGGAATCCGCCGTCAAGAAGCTGGTAGGCGACAAGCTGGCGCGTGGCAGCATTCAGATCACCCTGTCGGCCAGATCGACGGCGGACTCCGCCAATGCGGGCCTCGACGAAGACAAGTTCCGCGCTCTTGCTGACATCGCCACGCGCCTGGCGCGCGAAACGTCCCTGCATCCGCCGACGACCGATGGCCTGCTGGCCTTGCGAGGCGTCGTCCTCGCCGATGACATGGAAGGCCGGATCGATCGCGAGGCGGCTGAAGGCCCGTGCCTTGCGGCGGTCGGCGCTGCGCTCGACGCGCTGGCGCAAGCCCGGATCTCCGAAGGGGAGGCGCTGCGCGGCATTCTCGGCGGCCATGTCGAAACGATTTCGCAACTGACCGCCCGCGCGGAGGCCGATCCCGCCAGCCAGCCCGAGGCCATCCTGGCCCGGCTGAAGGAACAGGTCGCGCTGCTTCTAGACGCGTCCTCTTCCTTCGACGAGGCGCGCCTGCATGCCGAGGCGGCCCTGCTCGCCACCAAGGCCGACATTCGCGAGGAGATCGACCGGCTGTCGGCGCATGTCGAATCGGCCCGCCGCATGCTGGCCGAGGGCGGCGTCATCGGGCGCAAGCTCGACTTCCTTGCCCAGGAATTCAACCGGGAAACCAACACGATCTGTTCCAAATCCGCCTCCGCGTCGCTTACCGCGATCGGTCTCGATCTCAAGGCCGTCATCGATCAGTTCCGCGAGCAGGTGCAGAACCTTCAGTGAGAACAACAACATGACGGACGAAACGAACGCCCGCCCGAAATCCTCCGACATCCAGCGGCGCGGCCTCATGCTGGTCCTGTCCTCGCCGTCGGGCGCGGGGAAGTCGACCATCGCGCGCAACATCCTGGACAAGGACGACGGGGTTGAACTCTCCGTCAGCGTCACGACGCGGGAGCGGCGCGCCAGCGAGATCGACGGGGTCCATTATCACTTCATCTCGAAGCGCGAGTTCGAACGGCTGCGCGATTCCGACGAATTGCTCGAATGGGCGGAGGTGCATGGCAATCTCTACGGTTCGCCGCGCGAGCCTGTCGAAAAGGCGATGGCCGAGGGCCGCGACATCCTGTTCGATATCGATTGGCAGGGCGCGCATCAGCTGCAGGAGAAAATGCCCGCCGATGTCGTCTCGATCTTCGTTCTCCCGCCCACCATGGGCGAACTGATGGCGCGGCTGCATCGCCGTGCCGAGGATGACGAGGAAACGATTCAGAAGCGTCTGAAGAACGCCGCCCACGAAATCGGCCAGTGGCGGTCTTATGACTATGTCATCGTCAATGACGACCTGAACCGCGCCTTCGGCGCCGTACAGGCGATCGTCAAGGCCGAAAGGCTGCGCCGCGACCGCCGCCCCGGCCTGTTCGACTTCGTCGACGGATTGCTGAAAGAGACGAACTGAGCCTGAAAGGCTTTAGACTCTGGCGTTCGCGAGGCGGCAGAATTCCTCGATCGACAACGTCTCGGCGCGCCTTGCGCCGTCGATGCCCGCGGCGTCCAGAAGCGCCTGTCCGCCAAGCGCCTTGAGGCTCTGTCGCAGCATCTTTCGGCGCTGGCCGAAGGCATGCTGCGTGATCAGCGACAGGCGCTTGCCGTCGGCGGCGACCGGTTCGGCGCGCGGCTCCAGCCTTACGACGGAAGAGGTCACCTTCGGCGGCGGCCAGAAAGCCTGCGGCGGCACGTCGAACTGGATCTTTGCCTCGGTCCGCCATCCGGCCAGTACGCCGAGCCGCCCATAGGCGCCGTCTCCCGGCCTGGCGACGATGCGCTCGGCGACTTCGCGCTGGAACATCAGGGTCAGCGACTCGAAGAAGGGCGGCCATGGCTCTGTCTCAAGCCAGTTGACCAACAATTGCGTCCCGACATTGTAGGGGAGGTTGGCGACGATCCGCACCTTGTCGCTCCCGGCAAGCGCCGCGAAGTCGGTCTTCAGCGCGTCGCCTTCGATGATTTGCAGGCGGCCGGGATAGTGCTCCGAGATTTCCTCAAGCGCCGGCAGGCATCGCGCGTCGCGTTCGATGACGATGACCCTGGCTGCGCGATGCATCAGCAGCGCCCGCGTCAGGCCGCCGGGGCCGGGGCCCACCTCTATGACCGTGGCGCCGGACAGGTCGCCGGCGGCGCGCGCGATCTTCCCGGTCAGGTTCAGATCGAGCAGGAAGTTCTGGCCAAGTGACTTCTTGGTCGCCAGACCGTAGGTATCGATGACCGCGCGCAGCGGCGGCAGGCCATCGACCGCGGTCTTTTCCGCACCTGGATCTGTCACGCCGCTTTCGCCCGGCGGCTGTGCGCCGCCATGCCGGCCGCCATTTTCAGGGCCGCGATGAAACTGTCCGGCAGGGCCTTGCCGGTGCCGGCGAGATCGAAGGCGGTGCCGTGATCGGGCGACGTGCGGATGAAGGGCAGGCCGAGCGTCACGTTGACGCTGTCGTCGAACCCGAGCGCCTTGGCGGGAATCAGCGCCTGATCGTGATACATGCAGATGGCGGCGTCATAGCCGGCACGCGCGCGGTCGTGGAACATCGTGTCCGCCGGCAGCGGGCCGCGCGCATCGATCCCGAACGCGCACAACTGTTCGACGGCCGGAAGGACGACATCGTCGTCCTCATGGCCGAGCGCTCCGCCTTCGCCGGCATGCGGGTTGAGACCGGCGACTGCGAGGCGGGGCCGCGCAATCCCGAAACGCCGGGCGAGGTCGTCATGGACAATGCGGCAGGTCTCGACGATGAGGCCGGTGGTCAGGGCGTCGAAAACGTCGCGCAGCGGGATATGGATGGTGACCGGCACGGCGCGCAGTTTCGGCCCGGCAAGCATCATCACCGGTCGGACCGCCTGTCCCGTGTGTTCCTCGGCGAGCGCCGCGAGATATTCGGTGTGGCCCGGATAGCGGAAGCCCGCTTCGTAGAGGGGTTTCTTGGCGATCGGCGCCGTCACGACCGCGCCGGCGCGGCCGGCCATCGCATCGCCGACGGCGCGGTCAATGGATTCGATGATCCCCGTCGCATTCGCCGTGTCGGGCGCGCCGATTGCCGCGGTGAATTTCGCCTCGAGCGGAACGACCGGCAGCGCATCGCGGAACAGTCCGGCGGCGTTGTCGGCTTCGCAGGGGCGAAGGGAAACATCGAGCTTCATCGCATCCGCCCGGGCACGCAGCTGCTCCGGATCGGCGATGACATAGAAGGGGGGAACGCCGGTTGCGTCCCGCGTCGACCAGCTTTTCAGGATGACGTCGGGGCCGATGCCGGCAGGATCCCCGACCGAAACCGCAAGCGGAAGGGTGGATGGCGCGTTCATCGAACGCCTTTCGTTCGGACGATCAGCGCCGCTCGATCCGGGCGCCCTCGCGGATCTTCTTCAATAGCTCTGCGCCAGCCTCGTCATTGCCGTTTTCCACGGCTTCCGTCGAGAACTCCAGCTGTGCGACGCGGTCGTCGGAAACCGTGCGCGCCTTGCAGATGACCAGGAATTCCACGCCGTTGTCGGTGTCCTTGGTGCGCGTCGTCTGCCCGCTCTGCTTGCCGACGACTTCGTCCTTCCAGGCCGGGGGAAGCCTCAATTCGAGAACCCGCCCGATATCCTGCACGGCCACGTCGCGAAGCTGCGTGGCGAGGGGGATCGTCTGCGAGCAGTCGTTGATGCGTCCGCGCATCTGGTTCGCCTCGTTGCGCCGGCGAGCCAGATCCTTGCCGCGGTTCGCGGCGGGTACGACGAAGATCACCTTCTGGAGCGTATACTCGGTCGAGGTCGGCTTCGGTCCGCCGCGTTCCAGCATCTTGGCGACCATGTCCTGCTCGTTCATCAGCCCGCCACTTGAACGCGACTGCGCGGAAACGAACTGCCCCCATCCGATCTGCGTGCGGATGAATTCCTTGAAATGGGCGGTTGTCACGCCAGCCTGGTTGAGGATCTGGCTCATCTGTTTCGGGGACAGCTTGTTGGATTTGGCAAAATTCGCGAAAGCCTGGTCCACGCGGCTGTCCGGAATGCGGTAGCCCGCGGACTTGACGGCGTAGTTCTTCAGCGCCTGCTCGATCATTTCATCGGTCGCGATCTGCGACAGGTTCCCCTTGCGCCGCTGCAACTGCAGAAAGGCCTTCCGCCGGGCGATGTCGTAGGAGGTGATCGCGATATTGTTGACGACGACCTTGATGTCGGAGGCATGGGCCACCGACGGCGCGATCATCGGCAGCGCGGGGGCCGCGATCGACAGCGCCAGTGCCGTCGCCATCATGCGGGAAATGCGAAGTGTCTTGATCCAGCCAGTCATGTAATTTCGCCAGTTCGTGTTCCGGTTCGGCTCCGTGCCCAAGGAAACCATGTCCGTCCGCAATGCCCCAAATCTTGGGCAAAAGCGTGACGCCGAGGCAACTCAGTCCTCGCTGAAATCGTTCAGATCGCTGCCGAAATCGCCGAGAGTGCGGAAGGAGAGCCGGAAACCGAACGTGTTCGATACGGCATCCGTGGTGTCGCGTGTCTGCTTCCAGTGCAGGCCCAGGGCGAAACACTCGTCGTCATAGGCAAAGCCGATCGCGTTCTTGGCCAGACGCCGGTTCGTGATGTCGTAGGTCGCGTTGCCCGAGACGGTCCAGAACTCCGCGAAACGGATCGCCGCCTTGCCGCCGACCTCCTGGCGGTCGGTGACGAACCCATAGGTCGGCTGCGCCTCGATATAGGCATAGCTGGCGGAGGCGGAGACGGGACGCGAGGTGTAGCCGAATTCCGCTTCCGCGCGCCGAATGTCGAAATTCGCGTCGTCGAAACGGCCCCGGAATGCCGCCGAGAACGTGTCGGCATAGGAAGCGCCGACCATGCCGACAAAGTCGGACATGTTGGTCTCGAGGCCGGAATCCGCGCCGACATTGGTCATGTCCGCGAGGGCGAAGGAGTTGGCTCCGGCGAGATGGTAGGACTGGCCGAACAAGCCGTAGAGACCGAAATCGTCGCCGATGGCGCCGGTGTAGCGAATGCCGACATTGGCGCGCGTCCCGCCCTCGATCCGGTCATATCCGGAGAATTTGTCGCGATCGAACAGGTTGGTGGTGTCGAAAACGAAGCTTTGGGCGTCTTCGTTCGGCAGCATGCCGGCATCGGTCTCGTCCGGCCGCACGAATATCTGCCCGATCGGCTCGATCACGTGGCTGGAATTGGCGGTCGTGAACAGGATTGGCCAGCGCGCCTCGACGCCGGCGGTGGCCATCCAGCGCGTCACGGAATCGTCGGAAGTCAGCGAGGCGCCGGTCGCCGAATAGAAGGCGGGCGTCGACGTGCTCAGGAACGTCGCATCGCCCTGCAAGGCGAGGATCGGCGTAATAGCCAGTCCGCCGGGCGCGACGATGGTGCGCTTCCATTCGGTGTCCGCGGTGATGCGGCCGTTTTCGCCGTCGAGGCCGGGCGTGGCGAAATTGCTGTCGCCGAATGTGCCGCGCTGGTGTTCCCAGTCGCGCATGATGCCGCGCGCATTGACGTTGAACGCCAATTCGCCGCCGGCGACGGAGGTCGGGGCGTAAATATTGTAGTCGAGGCTCGGCAGAACCCAGGGCTGCACTTCGTCGCGACCCGCGGGATGTCCGTCACGCCTGTTCTCCTGCACGTCGAAGCTCATCGCGCGCAGATCGAAATAGTTCCGGTCGTGCAGGCCCGTCAGATAGACCTCGTTCTGGTGCACATAGTCCGAGAAGCCGTCGATATCGTAGGTATTCGAGAAGTTCTTGTCGGTTTGGAGCATGAAGTCCCAACCGAAGGTCCAGCGCGGGTTCAGGTCGAAGCGGCCGGTCGACCCGATCATGCCGCGATTGACGTTGTTGCTGTCTTGCGTGTTCGCCGCGAAGGCGTCCGGCGACATCTGGTGAATGCCGGCGGCCTTCAGCGTGTAGATGCCGTTCGACAACCGGTGGCGGAACTCCGCCTCGCCAAGGAAGCCCTGGCGCGTCAGGCCGGTGCCGGTCAGCTTGAGGTCGTAATTCGGCGCAAGCGCCATGAAATAGGGGACCGAGAGGCCGAAACCGAGTTCCGACGAATGGCTAAATGTCGGGAACAGGAAGCCGGTCTTGCGCTTGATGGTCGGATCGGCGGTGGTGAAGACCGGCAGGTGAGCCAGCGGTATGCCCAGAAACTCGAAGGAGGCACGCTCGAAACGGATGGTGTTTTCTTCGCCGTTCCAGATGATGCGCTGCGCCTTGATCTGCCAGATTGGCGGCTTTTCCGGATGTTCCTGGCAGGGCGCGCAGGCGGTGTAGACACCGTTGTTGAACGTCGTCACCTGGCCGTTCTCGCGAACCGCGCTTTCGGCGGCGAAGCGGGTCTCGTCCGGCGTCACGATTCTCAGCGCATTGACGAAGCCGTCGCGGAAATCGTCGGTGACGTCGAATTCGTCGGCATAGACGCGCGTGCCGTCGGGCTGCACGATCTCCACATTGCCGATCGCGACGAGCCGTCGCGAACGCTGATTGTAGACCAGGCGGTCGGCCACCATGCGCGATCCGCCATAGTCCACCTGGACGCCGCCCACGGCGGCGACGGTCTGGCGGTCGCGGTCATAGACGAGCTCGTCCGCCTGCAGCAGCAACGGCGAGTTTGCCTGCGCTTCGGTCAGGCCGGCGACGGATTCGGAAATCTGCGCGAATGCGGGCGTGGCGGAGGGCGCGCCGGCGAGGACGGCGGCCACGGCGAGTCCGCTCGCCAAAGTCTTCATATGCTTGGACAATCTCTGCCCCGCCGCTTCGTTCACTACCCGTCCTCCCGATGTAGCAGATACGCGACCCCGAACAGAGTCGCAACCGCTACAGGAAGCCATGCCGCAAGAACCGGAGGAATTATTCCGGCGCTCCCAAAAGAACTCGTCACGGCGGTTACGACATAAAGCATGAAGCCGGCGGCCATGCCACCCAAAATCATCCCCGCGGACTGACCGGAACGCACGAAACGCATCGACACGGTTGCGGCCACGAGAGCCATTGCCACGAACAGGGCCGGCGTCGCCAGAAGCGAATGATATTGCATGCGAAACGGATTGGCCGACACGCCGAAGGATTTCGCCGCGTCGATCTGTCCGCCGAGCTCGAAAATCGAGATCATTTTCGGCGCGATCAGGGCCTGCTGGATAACGGAGGGATCGAGCGCCGTCGGTATGGTCATGCTGTCGCGTTCGATCGTCGTTTTCCCGGCTTCGCTGATTTCGACCTCGCTGAGCAGCCACTGCCGGTCGCCGAGTTGCGCTTCGGCGGCATCGATTCGCCGCCGCATGGAGTTGTTCGCGTCGAGATCGAGGAAGACGACATCGAACAGCCGCATGCCTTCCGTTGTCGATCGCGACGCGCCGATCAGCATCGAGCCGCCATCCTCCTGCGCCTGCCGCAGCCAGGGCCGTTCCTGCGCAAGCGGCGACTTCGACGGCCGCGCGCGCCATTCGCCTTCTATCGAGGTGGCGTAGGCGTAGCCTTTCGTGCCGAGCGGGTTGACGACCAGGATCGTCAGCACGCCCGTCAGGAGCGCGGCGCCCATCACCGGAAACAGGAACTGCCAGGCGGAAACGCCGACCGATCGCGCGACGACGAGCTCGTATTTGCGGTTCAGGAGCATCAGCATCGCGGTCGTCGCGAACAGGATGATGAAGGGAAGCGCGATTTCGAGAATGTAGGGAATGCGCATCGCCGAAAGAAGCAGCGCAAAGCTCACGGAATACATCGGCAAACCGCCTGTGCGGTTTGAAAATTCCGTGAAATCAATCAGATATGCGAGTGCGGCCACGACAATCATGAACATCAGGATCATGCGGAAAGCCTGGAAGAAGAAATAGAATTGCAGCGTCCGGCCCATGATGTCACGCCGCCCTTGCGCGGGCTTGGCGCACGCGCACCTTGCGGATCGCGTCTCCCACACGGTCGAAGAACCGCATGACGGGATCCGGGATCCCGAGCGTGATGCCGCGCCAATACATGAAGGAACTGAGCGCGATCCCCGCCAGCGGAATCGCATAGAAAAGCCACCACAGGTCGCCGTTTTGCCGGTTCATCCCGTATACGGCGTAACTGAGCCCCTTGTAGCCAAGGGACCCGCCGATCGCGAGCCCGAAGGCGTAGAGCCGCGTCTGGCGATGCGACTGCGTCTGCCCGGCGACAACGAGTCCGACCAGCGCATAGAGGATCGGGTAGAGCCAGTCCGTCATGCGGCGATGGATCTCGCCGCGCAGCCAGGCGGGCTGGTTCTTCGCCACGCGGTCGTCCGGGTCGGGATAGATGAGATCGATCGTCTCGCGCTCATGCGGATAATAGAAATTGGCCGATCCCGCCGAGCCGAACTGGGCCAGCGAGATGGCGTATGAATTGAAGCGGATAACGGAAATCGAGCCATCGTCGACGCGCTTGTTCTGCACCTGACCATTGGTCATGACCAGCACGTCGTTGCCGTTGATTTTGCCGACGGTGCCGGATTGGGCGTAGTAGATCAGCGAGGTTTTTTCGTCGCGCGTGTCCGACACCATGATGCCGCCGAGCACATTGCCGGGCAATCTCTTGTCCACATAGATGACGAGATTCTTGTCCAGCCGCGTGAACACGCCTTCCTGCAGGAAATTCGCCAGAAGATCGGTCCGGATCGAAATCAGAACATCACGAAGGGCCCGGCCGGCCCGCGGTTCGATGAAGTGATTCGAGACGATGACGTAGAGCCCCGCGATCAGGCCGATGATCAGGACCGGCTTGGCGATCGTCCCGCGCGAGACGCCCGCGGCCGACATCACTGCCATTTCCGAATCGGAATTCATCGTGGTGAAGACCTGCACCAGCGCGATAACCACGGAGATCGGCAGCAAGAGCGCCAGCAATTGCGGGGTCATCAGCACGATCGCGAGGCCGAACGACGCCAGCGACTGCGCGGAGATCGTGGTGAAGTCGATACGCGTCAGGATCTGCGTGACCCAGACGACAGCGACCACGGCGACGAAGGTTCCGGCGGACAAAAAGGCAATGCGGCCAAAGATGTAACGCTGCAGCGTATTCAATACGCGGTTCCTCGGATCGTCACGCTGCCGGCCCTTCGCGGCATGTCTTCAATCGGCGCGCGGCGGATTCGGTAAATTTTTCCGGCGCTGCGCAACCGGTCGTTAACATTATGATTGCGCATGCTAAGCTTTTGCGAAGGGACTTGGTTAATCATCCGTTGCCGCCGGGGTGCCCTCTTGCTATCGCCACAGCGAACGCCAAAATCAAGACGCAAGGCCTTTCGGCCGCTAACCATTTCGTGAGCCGTCCAGTTCTGGGCGCAAACCTGCGGGAAATCCATGACTGTTCTTCCAACCATTTCATTCTCCAAGATATCCGCGCCGAAAAAAGGCACTGCCGTCATTCTCGTCGCGAAAGGCGGCAAATCGCCGGCGATTGCTGCTGAAATCGACCCGTCGGGCGTCATCGCCCGCGCAATGGATGTGTCGAAGTTCAAGGGCAAGGCGAAATCGGTGGTCGATATCGTCGCACCGGCGGGCGCATCGGTCGACCGTATTCTGGTCGTCGGCGTCGGCGAGGGCGACTCGGTGAAGGAAGGCGACTGGGCGGCGCTCGGCGGCATCGTGCGGGCGAAAACCGCGTCGGACAAGAACCTCGCGGTCATCCTGGACTGCGACGGCGTCGACATCGCGGCGGACGCAGCCGCCGCTTTCGCGCAAGGCATGATCCTGCGCGCCTACGATTTCGACAAATACAAGACGAAGAAGAAGGACGACGAGGACGGTGGCGACAAGCCGGCCGCGCAGAAAACGACGCTGATGGTCGAAAGCCCGTCTGATTGCAAGAAGGCCTGGACGGCCGCTGAGGGCGTGGCGCGCGGCATCATGCTCGCCCGCGACCTCGTCAACGAGCCGGCCAATATCCTCGGCCCGGTGGAATTCGCGGCGCGCGCCGATGCACTGTCGGCGCTTGGCGTCGAGATCGAGATCCTGACCGAAAAGGAAATGAAGAAACTCGGCATGGGCGCGCTGCTCGGCGTCGCCCAGGGCTCGGTCCGCCCGCCGCGCCTCGTCGTGATGAAGTGGAACGGCGGCAAGGCCAAGGACCAGCCGGTCGCCTTCATCGGCAAGGGCGTCGTCTTCGACACGGGCGGCATCTCCATCAAGCCGGCCGGCGGCATGGAAGACATGAAGGGCGACATGGGCGGCGCCGCCGCCGTCACCGGCCTGATGCATGCGCTTGCCGCGCGAAAGGCCAAGGCGAATGTCATCGGCATTATCGGCCTCGTCGAGAACATGCCGGACGGCAATGCGCAGCGCCCCGGTGACATTGTCACCTCCATGTCCGGACAGACCATCGAGGTCATCAACACCGATGCGGAAGGCCGCCTCGTCCTGTGCGACGCGCTCTGGTACTGCAAGGAGACCTACAAGCCGAAATTCATGATCAACCTGGCGACGCTGACTGGCGCCATCCTGATCGCGCTCGGCCAGAACCGCGCCGGGCTCTTCTCCAATGACGACGAACTGGCCGGCCAGCTTTACGAAGCGGGCGAGGCGTCCGGCGACCGCGTCTGGCGCATGCCGATGGGCCCGGAATACGACAAGATGATCGATTCCAAATTCGCCGATATGAAGAATGTCGGCGGTCGCCATGCCGGTTCGATCACCGCCGCCCAGTTTCTGAAGCGCTATGTAGGCGATGTGCCGTGGAGTCATCTCGACATCGCCGGCACGGCGATGGCGTCGCCCGCCAGCGACACCAACCAGTCATGGGGTTCGGGTTACGGCGTGCGCCTGCTCGACAGGCTCATCGCCGATTACTACGAGGCCTGACCGAAGGGGCCATGGCGGAGATCTTCTTCTATCACCTGACCGAATCGACCCTCGACGAAGCGTTGCCGACGCTGGTCGAGAAGTCGGTCGGCAGGGGATGGAACGCGACGATCCAGACCGGCCGGCCCGAGACGCGGGACGCGCTCGACGGTCATCTGTGGACCTACCGCACCGAGACTTTCCTCGCGCATGGCCGCGACGGCGACGAGCGTCCTGAAGACCAGCCCGTCTTCCTGACCGTGTCGCCCGACAATCCGAACGGCGCGCAGATCCGCTTCATCGTTGACGGCGCGGAGCCGCCGGAAGATCTTTCCGTTTACGACCGTGTCGTCCTGATGTTCGACGGTCTCGACGAACAGGCGGTCGCGACAGCGCGCGGCCACTGGAAGGGCTTGAAGGCGGCGGGCCATGCGCTCACCTATTACCAGCAACGCAATGACGGAGGCTGGGAGCGCGCCGCATGACGATCGAAGACGAAAAATCCTTGCGAGAGCGCCAGGCGGCGAACCGCGGCGCGGTGGACGCTCTCGAGGAAGGCTCCAGCCATACCGTGTCGGAGCGCAAGGCTTTCTTCAAGGACGTCTATCGCCGCGCCGAGGGCGACCCCGGCATGGTGCCGTGGGCCGATCTGGCCGCCAAGGCGAAGCTGCATGAATGGCTTGTGCGCCACAAGGGCGGCGACGCGCTGACTGCCGTAGATATCGCCTGCGGTCTGGGCGACAATGCCGAGGCGCTGGCCGAGGCCGGTTATGTCACGACGGGTTTCGACCTGTCCGACCACGCCATCCGCTGGGCGAAGAAACGCTTTCCCGATTCGCCCGTGACCTACACGACGGCCGATCTCTTCGAATTGCCGGAGGCATGGCGCGGCGCTTTCGATCTGGTCAACGAGTGCTACACGCTGCAGTCGCTGTCCCCCGACATGCTGGACGAAACGGCGGGCGCGGTCGCCTCGCTGGTGAAGCCCGGCGGCCGCCTGCTGGTCTATGCGCGCTGGCGCGAGGACGGCGCCGAGGCGAACGGCCCGCCATGGCCGCTGGAAAAATCGCGGCTGCACATCTTCGCCGGCCTCGGCTTCGAACTGGAGGAGGAAGACCTCTTCAGCCTCGAACGGCCGGGCCGCAAGGTTCCCCACAGCTTCGCCGTCTGGCGCAAGACGAAAACCGGGTAGGGTGCGTCGATGCGAATACTGGGCGTAATCCTCCTGCTTGCCGGACTGGCGGCCGCATTCGGGTTGGACTATCTCGATATCGACTTGCCGGCGAGCGAAGTGCAGCCGATCGGTTTCGTGCTGATCGCGGTCGGCGTCCTGATGGCCGCGATAGGCGGCCGCCGCCGTCGCGGCAAGGCGGTGGCGAACGCGCGGGACGCTCGTCCGTCGAAGACGTCCAGCATCGGCTACAGGCAGCCGGAACCCGAACCGGAGCCGCAAAAGCGCGAGCCTGACATCACCTGGGGCCGCGACGGCGACAAGGACTGACTGGCCGTCTGCATAGCCGGCAATGTCTAACGCCTGATTGCTGAGGGCGGCCGCTTATAGACAGACAGAAATGCGTCGTTGAACCGGCGGAGGCTTTTGAACCCGGCCGCGAAGGCAATGTCGGAGACGGGCATTTCCGTCTCATGAAGAAGCCTCTTGGCTGTCTGAATGCGGCGCGTCGCTGCGACTTGGGAAGGACTGGCCCCGACATGCTTGCCAAAAAGCCTCGATAAGTGGCGGCTTCCCACGCCGAGTTTCTCGGACAACGCCTCCATGCTTCCCCTGTCGAGAAAACCATCTTCAATCATGCGCATCGCCCTCGCCACGGTTGTTTCGGTGCCGCGCCAGGCCGGGCTGCCGGGGGCGGATTCCGGGCGACATCGAAGGCATGGACGAAATCCCGCGTTCTCCGCTTCCGCGGCCGAACGGAAAAAGACGACATTCTTGGATTTGGCGGGCCGTACCGGACAAACAGGACGGCAATAAATCCGGGTCGTGCGCACACCGGAAAAGAACAGTCCGTCGAAACTGCGGTCTCGCGCGAGTCGCGCCTTGTCACATTTGGCAGCGTCGAGTTGCTCAATGAGGTTCATGACCAGCCACTATCTCAGGGGCAGCCAGATTGACTAGCCGTTTTCGGACTCCATCCTGCGATGAGGTCCGAATACGGCCAGCGGGTATTCGATTGGCATGCGACGTCTCGTCGAATTGGAGGTTGCGCCATGCCCATGCGTTCAGACAGACCATTCCTCGAAATCGCCCTGCTGGTTTTCTTGTCCTTTCTGTGGGGCGGTTCCTTCACTCTTATTAAGGTAGCGGTCGAGAGCGTCCCGCCCGCGACGATCGTCTCCGGGCGATTGATGATCGGTGCGGCCATCCTCCTGCTGCTCGTGAGATTGAGGGGGATCGCGTTGCCAGCCTCGTCGCGGGATTGGGCCGCCTATGCAGTTCAGGGGTGCCTGCAAAGCGCGCTTCCCTTCACCCTTATCAGTTGGGGCGAAATGCATATCGACAGCGGCTTGGCGGGACTGCTTAATTCCACGCCTCCCTTGTTTGCCTTTCTGATCACGTTTTTCATCCTCGGGCAGCGCGCTGCGGCGTTCCGCAAGGCAGCTGGAGTTGTGGTCGGTTTTGGCGGCGTACTGATCACCATGGTGCCGGACTTGGCGCTTCACGATCGTCAGAGCCTTCTCGGTCAGGCCGCGGTAATGGGCTCCAGCCTCAGCTACGCGGTGGCCGCGATTTACGCCAACCGATTCTCCGACCGGCCGCCGTTGTTGACCGCGGGCTGTTCAATGCTGATGGCCGCGGCCATCATGCTGCCGATATCGGTCATTTTCGACCAGCCATTGAAGCTGGCGCCATCCAGCGAGGCTATATGGTCCATTATCGCGCTCGGCGTTTTTTCTACGGCGCTCGCGATGATCGTCTATTTCAGGCTGGTCAGAACCCTCGGAGCGGTCGGGGTGACGAGCGGAAGCTATCTGCGGGCCGGTTTCAGTGTTTTGCTGGGGGCGGTGTTTCTGGGCGAAACGATCTCGCCGGGCATGGTCATCGGGTTTATTCTCATCCTGTTGAGCGTCGCCACTGTCACCGGCCAATTGCGATGGCCGCTTCGTCGGAAATGAGGTTGCCCGATGCTGTCTTGTGGCTCGGAGCTGGGGCTCAGAAATCCGCCATCGCCTCTTCATATTCGGCAGACAGGTCCATCCAGCTCTCTTCCCATTCGGCGATGCGGCTTTCGAGATAGCCGCGTTTCTTCGACAATTCGATCACCTTGTCCGCATCGTCGAGGGTTTCCGGCCGGGTCATGTCCGCCTCGATCGCCTTGATTTCCTTCTGGGCCTTGTCGATCCGGGTCTCGAAATCCTGGATCTTCTTCTTCAGCGGCGCGTATTCCTGCCGCCGCGCGGCGGCCTGTTTGCGCTTCTCCTTGCCGGACAGCGACGGTCCGCCGGTTGCCGCGCCATTATCGGCCGAACCGGATTTCGCCGGCCCTTTCAGGATCAGCTTGCGATAGGCTTCGAGGTCGTCGTCATAAGGCTCGACGCCGCCGTCATGCACCAGCCACAGGCGTTCGACGCAGGCCTCGATCAGGTGCCGGTCGTGGCTGATCAGGATGACGGCGCCCTTGTAGTCGTTCAGCGCCTCGGCCAGCGCGGCGCGGCTGTCGATATCGAGGTGGTTGGTCGGCTCGTCGAGGATCAAGAGATGCGGCGCGTCGAAGGTGACGAGGCCGATCAGCAACCGCGCGCGTTCGCCGCCCGACAGATCCTTCGCCTTCGTGTTCATCCGGTCGCCGCCGAGCCCGATCTGCGCGACGCGCGCGCGCACCTTCGATTCCGGCTGGTCCGGCATCAGGGCACGCACATGCTCGTAGGGCGTCTGTTCGGGCACGAGGTCGTCGAGCTGGTGTTGCGCGAACATGGCGATGCGCAGCTTGTCCGCCCGGGTCACCCTGCCGCCCATCGGCGGGAGCCGGTTGGCGACGAGCTTCGCGAAGGTCGACTTGCCGTTGCCGTTTGCGCCGAGCAGCGCGATCCGGTCGTCATTGTCGATGCGCAGGTTGAGATGCTGCAGGATCGGCTTGCCCTCGACATAGCCGGCGCCGACGCCCTCCATCGCGATGATCGGCGAGGCCGGCTGGCGTTCGGGCGAGGGCAGGCGGATCGGCTGCACGTCGCTGTCGACCGCGATGTCGATCTGCGCCATCTTCTCCAGCGCCTTCAGACGGCTTTGCGCCTGGCGCGCTTTCGACGCCTTGGCCCGGAAGCGTTCGACGAAAGCCTCCATGTGCTTGCGCTTGGCGGCCTGCTTCTCCGCCATCTTGGTCGCCTGCATCAGCCGCTCGGCGCGGGCGCGCGCGAACTGGTCGTAATTGCCGCGATAGAAGGTGAGCTTGCGGTTCTCCAGATGCAGGATCGCATTGGTCGTCGAGTTCAGCAGGTCGCGGTCATGGCTGATGATGACCACGGTATGCGGGTAGCGCTGCACGTAGTTTTCCAGCCACAGCGTGCCTTCCAGGTCCAGATAGTTGGTCGGCTCGTCGAGCATCAGCAGGTCGGGCTGGGAAAACAGCACCGCGGCCAGCGCGACGCGCATGCGCCAGCCGCCGGAAAAGGACGAGCAGGGCATCGCCTGGGCCTGCGCATTGAAGCCGAGCCCGTTGAGGATCGCGCCAGCCCGCGCCTCGGCGGAGTGGGCGTCGATATCGGTGAGCCGGACATGGATGGCGGCGATGCGATCCGGATCGGTCGCCGTCTCGGCTTCCGCCAGCAGGGCGGTGCGTTCGGTGTCGGCGGCGAGCACGACCTCCAGCAGCGTCTGCTCCGTGCCGGGCGCTTCCTGCGCGACCTGGCCGATCCGCAATCCCTTGGGAAGTTCGATGGAGCCGCTTTCCGGCGCTAACTCGCCCGTCATCATCTTGAACAGCGTCGTTTTGCCGGTGCCGTTGCGGCCGACGAGACCGACTTTCATGCCTTCGGGCACGACGGCGCTGGCGCCCTCGAACAGGGGGCGGCCCATCATGCGGAATGTGAGATCTGAGATTTGCAGCATGGCGGGCTTGTGGCCGAAACGCCTTCGTTTCGCAAGCCGCGCGGCAAAGGAAAACGGGCCGCTTAGGGGCGGCCCGATTGTTCATGGGGATGCGCTTCTAGCGCTGCAGGATGAGGCTGCAGAGCTGGCGAAGTTCGGCCGAGTAGCTCTTGTCGCTGACAATGCCCCGGCACGGCTTGCGATACTTCGCGATTTCGCTGCCGGACATCGACGCGACAATATCGTCGGCGTCAGCATTGCCGCCGCCGGCGCCGCCAGTGCCGCCACCGCCAAGCAGGCCGCCAAGGCTCAGGCCGACATCGGCATCGACACCGTTTTCGCCACCGACATTCGCGTCAACATTGGCATTGGCGCCGCTTCCGCCGCCGATAGTCGCGTCGACATCGGCGTTCACGCCGTCTGCGCCGCCGATCGAAGCGGTCGCATCCGCATCGACGCCGCTACCGCCGCCGATATCGGCGCTCACATCGGCATTCACGCCATCGCTGCCGCCCACGCTGGCGCCGACGTCGGCGCTGACACCACCGTCATCGCCGCCACCCACGGACACACCGACCTGCGCACCGGCCGGCACGGAGAAAACGATTGCGCTCGCGCCAATCAACAGGGCGGAGATATTTCGGTTCATGGTCTTCATGGTCATTCTCCCAGGTTTTGCGCCCGCAACAATCTGCGCGGGCGTGAAGGGAAAATGACGGGGGAGAAAATAGGTTCGGATTATATTTGCGTAAGAGTGTATTACTGGTTTTAGCGGTTAATATAATGACTATTATATCGATTCATGTCCCAATATAGGATTTTATATTGCATTGCCGAGTGGATGAGTATTTGCTCTAAACTGGATCGAATCCAGAAAGGACGGGCCGCCAAGCGGTGGTCCGTCCTCAGTTCATTGTCATTTCCGCGCAAATCATTCGCGCGAAAAACGACTCTCCCGGTCGTCCGAGGGGCCGACGCTCGACGCAGAAACCTGCGAACCGCGGTCCTGTGCGAAGTCGAATCTCTTCATCACATTCGGATCGACCTTGTATGCGGGAATACCGACGGGAAAAGTACAAGCCCGCTCAAGCATCTCGCAGAGTTTGCTCGCAACTGGCATATTTACGTCTCCTGTCATCGTTGCACCGCGTCCGTCATGTCCGCGGTTCAAGGCACAATGCAGGGTTGCATCCCGCGTTCCATGTCGCGGCATGTCATGGCTAATGAAGGGTAAACGAACGGGCCGTTGCGCCGCGTTCGCGCCATGTCAGCCGAACGCCTGGCCGTCCTCGCTACGCAGGAAATAGATGAGATCGAGCGGCGGAGGCTCGTGTCCGAGGACAGACAGGATCATGTGCGCATGGCCGCGATGATGCGTCTGGTGGTTGAAGAAATGCGCCAGAGCGGGGGCGAGCGGCTGGGTCACTTCCTTTGGATTGGTGACCGGCACATAGGAGAACAGCCCCTCCAGCGTCGCGTCGTCCAGCGTGTCGGTCCATTCGGAGATGCGATCGTCCATGGCGCCGCGCTCCCGGCGCAATTCGCCGAAATGCGGATGCGGCAGGTCGCTCAGAACCGTGTGCGTTTCGCCGGTGCCCGTGAAACGGTTCATCCAGATGCGGTCGGCGACGAGGATATGGTTGAGCGTGCCGCACATGGATCCGAAGAAGGCGCGCACGTCGCGTTCCCACTCCTCGTCGGACAGCAGTTCTGCCGCGTCGTAGAGCCGTCCGTTGGCCCAGCGATTATAGGCCGCAAACATGCGGTAGTGGCGTGTTCCGTCCATTGCCTGTCCCCTTTCGAACGGGCCGCGGCATGATGCCTTGGGCCCCTTGGCAAGCGCAATCCGGGCGGCTATAGACCGCCCGAATTTCGTTTTCTCCCCCTATCACGACCAAGAGGACTATCCCATGGCCATCGAGCGCACCTTTTCCATGATCAAGCCGGACGCGACCGCGCGCAACCTGACCGGCGCGATCACCCAGATGCTGGAGGAGGCCGGCCTGCGCGTCGTCGCGTCCCGCCGCGTCTGGATGAGCCAGCGTCAGGCCGAGGCCTTCTACGCGGTTCACAAGGAACGCCCCTTCTTCGGCGAACTGACCGAATTCATGTCGTCCGGCCCGACCGTCGTCCAGGTTCTCGAAGGCGAGAACGCCATCGCGAAGAACCGCGAAGTCATGGGCGCAACCAACCCGGCCGACGCCGCCGAGGGCACGATCCGCAAGCGCTTCGCCAACTCCATCGGCGAGAATTCCGTGCACGGCTCCGACGCCCCGGAAACCGCGGCGGAAGAAATCGCCTTCTGGTTCGCCGGCTGCGACGTCGTCGGCTAAGCCGCGGCCGCATTATCAGGATTTGGAAAACCGGGCCTTCGCGCCCGGTTTTTTCATGCGCCCTGCCTGAGCATCAGCGTTTCCAGCATCGACCGCGCATGGTCCGGCAAAGGCTGGGATTTCCGGGTTGCAGTGTTCGTGCAGACGACGACGCCTTCTGCGGTCGCGCGGCATATATCGTCCTTGAAGATCGCATGGCGCATGCCGACCGAGGAACTGCCAATCCGCGTCACCGCGGTGCCTATGATCACGTCGCCCGGCCACGACATCTCCGCGAGGAAATCGATCGTGATGCGCACCAGCGAGAAGTGACAGCCCTCCGGCGGCATGTTCTGCGCCGGATCGTAGAGGACAGCCACGCGTCCCGCTTCGAACATCGTCGCGTAGACCGCATTGTTTACATGGCCTTCCTGGTCGTGGTCCGCATAGCGCAGCGTGTGAACCGTCTGAACGGGGAATGCCTCGATCGGGAGGAGGTCGGCGGAATCGGCCATCATGCGTCTCCGGTTTTCGTCCGCCGGGGTTTAGCCGATTGTGCGATGCGACAAAACGCCTTCATCAAGCTTTAACACACACCTGCTGCAATTTGCCGTGTAGGATTTGTCGAGGCTTGGCGAAAAAGTGAGATGACCTACCCGGACTATACACGAGCGGAACGGATCGCCGACGGGATCATCCACGTCGTTGGCATAACCGCGAGCGTGATAGCCGTCATCGCCGTCCTGATCGCCGCGATCCCGACGCTTGATGTCTTCTCCACCACAGCGCTCGCCATATACGGCGTCACGGTCGTGACGCTGTTCAGTGTTTCCGCCGCCTACCACATGATTTCCCATGCAGGCCTGAAACCGGTTCTGCGGAAATGCGATCAGGCCGCGATTTTCTTCAAGATCGCAGGCACTTACACGCCTTTGGTGATTCTGATTGGCAGCGCCTTTTCCTATGGCGTTCTGGCTTTCGTGTGGGCGGCCGCGATCTTCGGGGCCATCGGCAAGTTCGCCTTCGGCCATCGGCTGGAAGGTATCACCGTCGCGATCTTCCTCGTGCTCGGATGGGCGAGCGTCACGCTCGCCTGGCCGATCTTCGCGACCATGCCGGTCGCCGTCTCCATGCTGATCCTCGCCGGCGGACTGCTCTATTCGATCGGTGTCATCTTCCATGTCTGGAACGGTCTGAAATATCAGAACGCCATCTGGCACGGATTCGTGCTCGCGGCGTCCAGTTGTCATTTCATCGCTGTGACGACGGGAGCCTTCACGCTCGCCTGACCGGAATCGCCTCGTTGCGGGGCCCGCGGCCCACAGCGGAGCCGATTATTCCTGCCGGAACCAAAAAATAGGGCCTTTATTCATGCGGCGAGCCTGTTATGCCCGCCCCATTGGGGCAAGCAACAGGACGGCATTGGAAATGATCAGGTGGCCAGGGTCCCGCGCGCGCGGGGGAGAGGGCGAAAAGCCCGTCATCCTGTTCTACAACGATTTCTTCGGCGGCCCTCCGACCATCCCGTCTTCCCCTTGCATCGGGGATTGCGAGTTCACCACGGACCGCCGCGACCTCCCGAAAGCGGCAGCAGTCATCTTCCACATCCCCAATCGGCGCCCGCGCATGCCCGTTTTCAAGCGTCGCGGCCAGCTCTGGGTGGCGTGGTCGATGGAAAGCGAGGTGAACTATCCCAGACTGGCTGACCCGGCTTTCATGCGGCGCTTCGACCTGACCATGACCTACAAGCGGTTCTCCGACATCTGGTGTCCCTATCTTCCCGCCGCCGCCGAATTCGCACAGGCCATTTCGGGTCCGGTGCCCGCCAAGACCGCGGACGCACCGGTCGTGATGTTCCAGTCTGCGAAGATCGACCGGAGCGGGCGAAACGCTTATGCGCAGGAATTGATGGAACATATCGCCGTCCACTCCTATGGCCGCATCCTCAACAACCGGCCGCTGCCGGCCGAGGATCATGGAAACGTGACCAAGCAGGCTATGATCGGCGCCTACAAATTCTGTATCGGTTTCGAGAACTCGATCGACGTCGACTACGTGACCGAAAAATTCTTCCAGCCGCTCCTCGCGGGGTCCGTGCCGGTCTATCTCGGCGCGCCGAACGTGGCCGACTTCGCGCCGGGCGACCACGCCTATATCGACACGTCGGACTTCTCGGGCCCGCGCGAACTCGCGGAATATCTCGTCTCGCTCGACCGGGACGACGAGGCTTATGCCCGCTACTTCGATTGGCGCAAGCGCGGGCTGAGCGCCGAGTTCGAGAAACTGCTTTCAGCCTCTTCGGAAGAGCCTTTCTGCCGGCTCTGCAAGATCGTCGCGGCGCACGTGGCCGCCATGGCGTGAGCACCCGCCACCCGGCGGCGGTTCCGCAAAAAATCGCTCCGCCCTCTGGACAAATCCGGCCGATTACAGCAGTGATCGTCACCGATTGTTGGGGCCGTAGCTCAGATGGGAGAGCGCGTCGTTCGCAATGACGAGGTCAGGGGTTCGATCCCCCTCGGCTCCACCAACACATCCCGATAATGCTTGGCGCCAAACACGCGGATTGCCGGTAGCGATCCGTCACCACCGCTCTGCTGCCGCGTCGTCGGCGTCTTTCGCCTCCACCCAGCCGCCTTCGCTGCCGTCGGTGCGGTGTTCCTTCTTCCAGAAAGGCGCGCGCGTTTTCAGGAAATCCATCATGAAATCCGCCGCCTCGAAAGCGGCCTGACGGTGCGACGAGGACGTGGCGACGAGGACGATGTTTTCGCCGGGGGCTATTCTGCCGTGACGATGGATGACGGTCAGGCCCGTCACCGGCCAGCGCTCGATCGCCTGTCTAGCGATGCGGGCGATCTCGGCCTCCGCCATGCCGGGATAATGTTCCAGTTCGAGAGCGGAGAGCGTGCCGTTCTCATCGCGGCAGAGCCCGGTGAACGTCACGACCGCGCCAACGTCTGCGCGACCTTTGGTCAGCCGCGCGCTCTCGGCGGCGGCGTCGAAATCCTCCTTTTGCACGCGGATGACGGGCTCGACGGCCACCTTAGCCTCCGGTCATCGGCGGGAAGAGGGCGATTTCGCGCGGGCTCCCGAGCGCTTCGCTATGCTCGACATGTTCCTGGTCGACGGCGATGCGGATGGCGTCGTCCATCGCTAGCGCCGCCTCGTAATTCTCGCCGCGCGTCTTCATCCACGAGAGCAGGTCTGCGCCGGTCTTCACGGTTGCGGGAAGCTCGACCTCTTCCTCGGCAACGCCGATGCGTTCGCGCACCCAGGCGAAATAGACCAGTTTCGTCATAGCCGCTTACTCGTCCTCGATCACGTGTTTGAGCCCGGACCGGAAATAGTCCCAGCCCGTATAGAGCGTAACGATCGCCGAAATCCACAACAGCACGTGGCCCATCTCGGTCACATAGGGAACGATCTTGTCGCCGGCGGGGCCGGCCAGCAGGAAGCCGATCGCGACGAGCTGGATCGCCGTCTTCCACTTGGCGAGCCACGTCACCGGTACGCTCACCTCCAGCGACGCCAGATATTCGCGCAGCCCGGAGACCAGGATCTCGCGGCACAATATGATGACGCCGGCCCACAGGCTCCAGCCGGCGATCGAGCCCTCGGCGGCGAGCAGCAACAGCACGACCGAGACGACCAGCTTGTCGGCGATCGGATCGAGCATGCGGCCGATATTCGAGGTCTGCTTCCACTTGCGCGCCAGATAGCCGTCGAGAAAGTCCGTCAGGCTGGCGACGACGAAGATCGCCAGCGACAGCCAGCGCGCGAAGTCGCTCGATTGCAGCCGGCCTTCCAGGAAGAAGCAGACGACGATCAGCGGCACCGCGAGAATGCGGGCATAGGTGAGGATATTCGGCAGATTATATGCGCTGCGGGCCATGATATGTGAGAACCACCGGAAGAACTGCCGGTCAAGTGCGACCTGTTGCTGCGCATTTCAACCGGCCTGGCGGAAATGGTCGTAGATTTGCCGCGCCATGGCTTCCGAAATGCCCTCGACCTTCTCCAGATCCTCCAGCGCGGCGCGTCCGACGCCCTTGGCTGTGCCGAAATGGTGCAGCAATGCGCGCTTGCGCGCCGGTCCGATCCCGTCGATCTCGTCGAGCGGGTTCTTGATCATTTCCTTCTTGCGGCGGGCGCGATGCGAGCCGATGGCGAAACGGTGCGCCTCGTCGCGCAGACGCTGGATGAAATAGAGCACCGGATCGCGCGGCGGCAGCGTGAAATCGGCCTTGCCGGGGATGATGAAGCGCTCGCGCCCCGCGTCGCGGTCGACACCCTTGGCGACCCCGACGACATCGACGGCCTCGTCGACCCCGAGCTCCTTCAGGATCGTCATCACCGCATTGACCTGGCCGATGCCGCCGTCGATCAGCAGCAGGTCGGGCCAGGCGGGCAGGGTGTCTGCGGCGGCGTCCGTATCCTCTTCGCTGGTTTCGAGCGAGCGGTCCGGAATGCCTTCCTCCTTCACCAGCCGCGAGAAGCGCCGCTCCATCACCTCGCGCATCATCGCGAAGTCGTCGCCCGGCGTCGCCGTCTCCGACTTGATGTTGAACTTGCGGTACTGGTTCTTGGCAAACCCCTCCGGCCCGGCGACGATCATCGCGCCGACCGCGTTGGTGCCCATGATATGCGAGTTGTCATAGACCTCGACGCGCCGCGGCGCGCGCGACAACTGCAGCGCTTCCGCCATGCCGCCCAGCAGCTTCGCCTGCGAGGAGGTTTCGGCGAGCCGGCGGCCGAGCGCTTCCTTGGCGTTGGCGAGCGCATGGTCGACGAGATCGCGCCGTTCGCCGCGCTGCGGCCGCGTGACGGTTACCTTGCGCGGCGCCTTCAGCGACAGGGCCTCGGACAGCAGGTCGGCCTCCGGCAGCGTCTCCGACGTCAGGATCAGCCGCGGCACCGGCTTGTTGTCGTAGAATTGCGAAATGAACGCGCCGAGCACGTCTTCCGGTTCAATCGCGGCGTCCGCCTTCGGAAAATAGGCGCGGTTGCCCCAGTTCTGGCCGGTGCGGAAGAAGAACACCTGGATACAGGTCATGCCGCCTTGCTGCTGGATGGCGAAGACGTCGGCTTCCTCGACCGATTGCGGATTGATGCCTTGATGGCTCTGGATCGAGGTCAGCGCCGAAATCCGGTCGCGATAGACGGCGGCCCGTTCGAAATCGAGATCGTCCGCCGCCGCCTGCATGGTCTTGGAGAGATCCGCCTGCACCGCCTGGCTGCGCCCGGACAGGAAGGCTTTCGCTTCCCTGACCAGTTCGGCATAGCCGTCCACCGAGATTTCGCCTGTGCAGGGGCCGGAGCAGCGTTTGATCTGGTAGAGCAGGCAGGGCCGCGTGCGGCTCTCATAGACGCTGTCCGTGCAGGTGCGCAGCAGGAAGGCGCGCTGTAACGCGTTGATCGTCCGCCCGACCGCCGTCGCCGAGGCGAAGGGGCCGAAATAGTCGCCCTTCTTTGTCTGCGCGCCGCGATGCTTGAAGATGCCCGGCGCCTCGTGGTCTCCGGTCAGCAGGATATAGGGAAACGACTTGTCGTCGCGCATCAGCACGTTGAAGCGCGGGCGCAGCCTTTTGATCAGGTTTGCCTCGAGCAGCAGCGCCTCGGTCTCGGTGCGCGTGGTGACGAACTCCATCGCCGCCGTCAGCGTGATCATCTTGGTAATGCGGTTGGAATGGCCGCGGCCCTGGGCGTAATTGGTCACCCGCTTCTTCAGGTTCGCCGCCTTGCCGACATAGAGCACGTCGCCGTCGCCATTGAACATGCGGTAGACGCCCGGCGCGTTCGGCAGCCGCTTCACATAGGCCTTGATCAGGTCTGCGCCCTGCAGTTCCTCAGACAGATTGTCCGCCGTATCCCAGGCGAGATTCTTGCCGAGCGCGGCCATGACGGGATCGTCGCCGCCATCCAGCTCGGTCTCGGCAATGCCGTTGTCGGGAATCGGTTTCGCGTTCATGTCTCAATTTCGGCGATGTCGCGCCGGGACATCAAGTGGGATCGCATCTCTGCTGACAGATGGGCCTATTCGGCGATGTCCGCAACGTCCGGCGTTTCCCAGGCGAGGTGCTGGCCGCCGTCGAGCGCGATCATCTGGCCGGTGATCGAGCGGTTTTCCCACAGATAGCGGATCGTCGCGCCGATTTCCGCCAGTTCCGCGCCATGTTGCAGGGGCACCGCCTGCGCCTGTTTGGCGAAATCTTCCTCGCTTTGCCGCGGGCTCTTCAGCGTCGGCCCGAGGCCGATGGCGTTGACGCGGATAGCCGGCGCGAGCGCCTGCGCCATGGTCTGCGTCGCGGTCCACAAGGTCGATTTCGACAGCGTGTAGGAAAAGAAGTTCGGGGTCAGCCGCCAGACGCGTTGGTCGATCATGTTGACGATCAGCCCCTCGCGGCCTTCGGGTAGGTTTGCCGCGACGGCCTCGGCGAGGAAGGCGGGCGCCTTGACATGCACGGCGAAGTGCCGGTCCCAGACGGCTTCGTCCAGCATGTCGACGGCGTCGTTTTCGAAGACGGATGCGTTGTTGACCAGCAGGTCGATCGGTTGTCCGGCGAGCGCCGCCGCGTCCTCGGCAAGCCTGCGCGTGGCGTCCGTGTCGAAGAGATCGGCCTGGACCGGGTAGGCGGCATGGCCTTTGCCTGCCAGCTCCGCCGCCAGCGCTTCCGCCGCCTCGAAGGACCGGTTTGCATGGATGACCACGGCGAAACCATTGGCCGCGAGATCCTCCGCAATGGCGCGGCCGATCCGTTTGGCCGCGCCTGTCACCAAGGCCGCACCCTTCACTGTCATGTCCTGGCTCTCCCCAAACTCACAAGACGACCGCGACATAGACCAGATAGGCCGCGAACATGATCGCGCCGAGTATCTTGCCCGTCGCGATCCGGGCGAAACAGATCACCGTCAGCGCGACCGCCGCGGCCAGCATGATCCACATGTCGCGCTCGATCATGATGTGGGAGACCGGCACCGGAATGATCAGCCCGGTGACGCCCATGATCGCGCCGATATTGAAGATGTTGGAGCCGATGATGTTGCCCAGCGCCACATCGGCCTTCTTGTGCCACGCCGCAGCCATGGTCGTCGCCAGTTCCGGCAGCGATGTGCCGATGGCGACGATTGTCAGGCCGATGGCGGCCTGCGAAATGCCGAAGGCGTGGGCAATGCCCGATGCACCGGAGACGGTCAGATGCGCCGCGATCGGCAGGCCAATCAGCCCGCCGGCGAGATGAAACGCGATCCTGGCCGGCGCATGCGGCAATTCGCCGAGTTCGTCCCGGTAGTCCCCGGTTTGCTCTTCTTCCAGATGCGCGCGCGCGCGAAGGATCTGCACCAGCACGAAGAGAAGCAGTCCGGCAAACAGGAAGCCCGCCTCTGTCCGGGAGAGCAGGTCGTCGCTGATCATCCACATGAACGCGACGGTGAAAACGAGCATCACGGCCACATTGCGCGCCAAGCCCGGCTGTTTGGCGTGCACGATGGCGATGATGGCGGGGAGGCCCAGCACCAGCAGGACATTGGCGATATTCGATCCGACGACATTGCCGACGGCGATGTCGGGCACGCCGGAGAGCGCCGACTGCAGCGACACGACGAGTTCGGGCGCGGATGTTCCGAAGGCGACGATCGTCAGGCCGATGATCAGGGAAGGAATGCCGAGATTTTCCGCCAGTCCGGCTGCGCCCTTGACCAGATAGTCGCCGGCGAACACGAGCAGGACGAGACCGGCGGCAAGCATGAGAATGTCGAGGAGCATGGAAACCTGTCGGAAAGAGGATTGATCCGTCTATATAGGCGCGCCGACCGGGAAAAAAGGGCTGCTCCCGCCCTTGTTGCTAAACCGACACACCCGTCCCCTGTCTTTTTTCGGCCACTGAATCTCCAAATTCCGGCAATGCATTCGCCGCATTCGGGAACGAGTTGTCGAGGCGGGAGTTTGGGGCACAGGCGTGCCTGAAACACAGAGGTGATTTCGGCACGCGCAACAGACACTTACAAGGAGAGTGACATGCGCATGTTTGCTAAACTGGCCGGCGGAATCGCCATTGCGGCCCTGGCCGGCAACGCGGCCCTGGCCGCTGACGCCGTCGAGGCGCCGCCGTCGCCGCCGATGGCCGCTCCGGTCAATATCGTCCCGGCCGACACCTGGTCCGGCGTCTATGTCGGTGCGTTTGGCGGCTATGACTGGGCGAGTTTCGACGTGGACGGCACCGACGTCGATGTCGACGATTGGAATGCCGGCGCCTTCGCGGGCTACAACTGGCAGAACGGTTCCGTCGTCTACGGTGCGGAAGCCGATCTCGGCTATGCCGCCGGTTCCGCCACGTCCGGAACGGACGGTCTCGATCGGGGCTTGTACGGCTCTCTGCGCGGCCGTGTCGGCTACGCGTTCGATCCGTTCCTGATCTACGGTACGGGCGGTCTCGCCCTGGCCAATGCCGAGCTTTCGGATGCGACCAGCGCTGACAGCAATACCCATGTGGGTTGGACGGTCGGCGCCGGCGCCGAAGCGCTTCTGACCGACAAGATCTTCAGCCGCCTGGAATATCGCTATTCCGATTTCGGTTCGAAGGACTACACGCTCGACACCGGCACGGTTTCGTCCGGCTTCAGCGAGCACAGCGTGACGGCCGGTATCGGCGTCAAGTTCTGACCGGACGCAATCCGGCAACACGAGGCCCGCGCGGAGCGATCCGCGCGGGTCTTTTCTTTTCCTTATCCCTGCGGCTTCAGGGTCGCATAATCCGGGAATGCTTCCGCGAAGCGGGTCTCGAAGCGCTTCAGCTTCGGCCGTCCGCGCCGCCAGTTCAGATCGCCGAAACGCAGGTCGAGATAGCCGAGCATGGCGGCGACGGCGAACTGCCCGCCGGTCAGTTTCGAGGTAACCCGGGGGGCATTCTCGTTCAGCCAGTCGAGCCCGCGCGTCATTTTGCGCGCCTGCGTGTCGAGCCAGGGCTGATGGACCTTCTCCTCCGGGCGGAAACGCCTCTCGTAGACCTGCGCGACAAGCGTATCGCTGATCCCGTCGCCGACCGCTTCCAGGAACTCGACCTCGATGCGCTTTTTCGCGTTGCGCGGATAGAGCTTGTGGCCGCTCATGCGGTCGAATTCCTGCATGATCACGCGGCTGTCGAACAGCGCCGACCCGTCGTCGAGAACCAGCGTCGGGATTTTGCCAAGGGGATTGTTGCCGATCAGGTCAGTCGGCTCGTCCGTGGTGTTGACCGTGACCGCCTCGATCGGCAGCTCGAGCCAAGCCGCGGCCATGCGGACCTTGGCGCTGTAGGGGGAGGCGGGCGAATAGAGCAGGCGAGGCATGAGGATGGTTTCCCTGAGATGGCTCGACGGGACATCGCGGCCCGGCAGTCGATTGCGCGGGAAGCCGTCCGTCAAGGATGGAACGGAGCTCTCCTAAACACGTTTCTTCCCCAGTCGCAAAGCGGCGATGCAGATCGCCCGAACGAACAGCAAGGAGAAGGACGATGGAAGACCAGAAGCACGGCAAGACGATTGTCGACGGAAACCACGGCCGCGACAAGAAAACCGACGCCGAGAAAACCATCGAACGCCGCGAGGAAAAAGCCCGCGACGATGCCGGCCCGATCGTCGAGGAGAACGACGAGAACTGCCGTTAACGCAGCGGCGGCATGACGGCGCCCGCCTTCCGGCAGTCGCTCGCATCGACTTCCGGGCAGGAGACGAAGCCGGAAAGATCGCGCGATAGGCAAATCCGGATATCCCGGATGTAACGCCGGTCGCAGGTCACCGCGATAGCGTCGTTGGGAAGTCCGGGATTGGCCGCGACGAAGGCGTCCTCGACACTGTCCGGGTCGACGGTCCGTATCTGCTTGGCGTCCACCAGCGACCGCGGCATGGAGATCGTGTCGAACGCCATGCGGGTGGCCGTGAAATAGTCCTCCTGCGACAGACCGGAACAGGTTCCGTGTTCGCTCCATTCATGCCGGATCAGGCCGGTCGACGGCATGATGTCGAGCATCGCGTCCGAAAGGGCCCTCGGCACGCTCAGCGGCAGGTCGGTCGGACAGGCCGTCGGATATCCGCTCTCGAATTGCGGCCACAGGCCGTGCACCACGAAGCCGAACGGTTCGTCCGCCTCGCATTGCTGCCGGTTGGCCCGATCTCCGTAGGAGGCGCAGTAGCTGGGGGACCAGGACAGCGCCAGCACATAGAAGTCGAAGCCGCTCCCGACCGGCGGGGCGGCCTGCTCCGCTGAAGCGGAGGCGGATTGCGCCGTGTCATCGCAGCCGGCAAGCGCAAGCATCACGGCAAGCAGCGCTGCCCGGCGTCCGCGCAAAATCATTATCTTAAGGGAAGCGATATTACCGCAGCACGCGGCAATAGCTGTCATAAACGTTCCAGCGATCCAGCCCCGAAAGGCAAAACTCGACGCTGTCACCGAAGATACCGGCAAAGCCCATATCGTATTCGACGAGGTACCACAGAGTCCTCGTATGACCGTCGGACATCGCCGCGGTCGCCTTGCAGTAAAGACGGTCGATGCCCATCGGCTCGACCATGGCCGGCTCGTAGCGATTCTCGCGAATATCGGAGATTGCGACGATGGACAGTTCGGGCCGGTGATGAACCTCGCGCGCCTGGATTCCGAAGCGGCGCTCGATGCTGCGGAGATAGCCTTCCTGAGCGCAGAAGGAATCGGGTTGGGCGGCGACATAGGGTCCCGGAGCAATCAGGTCCGCGGCATTCGCGACCGTCGCCGGAACCGACAACAACGCTGCGGCCAATACCCCGCGAATGACAGAAGAAATCCGGCTGGACATCGCGTGCTCCTTTGCGCAATCCGTTGCAGCCTGATTACCGCATCAATTCGGTCCCGTCACCCCGTTTGCTATGGCTATGATGTCACAGTGAAAACCGAAACTGCGCGTTTATTCGCCGGCGAGCCAGTTGACCGCGTAGGAGCCCGAACCCTTCTTGAATTCCAGCACGGATGAAAGCCACGGAAGGATCGTCCGCAACTCGCTTTCCAGCGTGTAGGGCGGATTGACCACGATCATGCCGGAACCGTCGAAGCGGACATCCGCGCCCGACGAACGCACCTCCAGCGAGGTATCCAGGATGCGGGGAATCTTCAGCGCCCGAAGTTCCTCGCGAAACTCCGCAACGCCCTTGCGATGCTTGACCGGATACCACAGCAGGAAGGTGCCCGTCGCGAAACGCTTGTGGCCTTCCTTCAGCGCGGTCAGGATGTTGAAGAACTCGTGATAGACCTCGAAGGGCGGGTCGACCAGCACGATGCCGCGCCGTTCCTTCGGCGGCAGGTGCGACTTGATGCCGAGCCAGCCATCCAGTTTCGTCACCCGCGCCTGGACGTCGCCCTCGAACTGCGCATGCAGGACCTCGAAATCTTCCGGATGCAGTTCGAGCGCCGTCAGCCGGTCCTGTTTGCGGAATAGCTCGCGCGCGATCACAGGCGATCCCGGATACTGGGTGATGCCGCCATCGGGATTGCAGGCGCGCACCGCGTCGAGATAGGGCGCGATCAGGGCGAGGACATCGGCGGGAGCGCGGTCGGCAGCCTCCATGACCTTGCCGATGCCGGTTTTCCATTCGCCGGTTTTCTGCGCCTGCTCCGAAGACAGGTCGTAGAGCCCGAGACCTGCATGGGTATCCAGAACGCGGAAGGCGGCGTCCTTCTTTTGCATGTAGGCGATGACGCGGGCGAGCACGATGTGCTTGAACACATCGGCGAAGTTGCCGGCATGGAAAATATGGCGATAATTCATGTGCCGCTCCTATCGCGCCTCAAGGCTTCACGCTAGTCTCCGCCGCATGAATATAGCGCCGAAAATCGAGACATTCCGTTCAACCTGCCCGCATGACTGCCCGTCCTGCTGCGCGCTCGATGTCGAGCGTGTCGGGGGAACGCAGATCGGCCGGATCCGCGGGGCGAAGGACAACAGCTATACCGACGGCGTCATATGCGCCAAGGTGGCCCGCTATGCGGAGCGCATACACCATCCGGACCGGCTGCTCCATCCGCTGATCCGCAAGGGGCGCAAGGGCGAGGGCGCATGGCGGCAGGCGTCGTGGGATGATGCGCTCGACCTCGTCGCCGAACGGTTCCTCGCCGCGGAGCAGACATACGGCTCAGAAGCGGTCTGGCCCTATTTCTTCGCCGGCACGATGGGCCAGGTGCAGCGCGACGGCCTTCACCGCCTGAAACACGCCAAGCGCTGGTCCAACCAGTTCGACACGATCTGCACCAACATGGCCTGGACCGGCTATGTCATGGGCACCGGCCGGTTGGCCGGGCCGGATCCGCGCGAAATGGCGAAATCCGATTGCGTCGTCATCTGGGGCACCAATCCCGTGTCCACCCAGGTCAATGTGATGACCCATGCGATCAAGGCGCGCAAGGAACGCGGCGCGAAGATCGTCGCCATCGACATCTACGCGAACGACACCGTGGCACAGGCCGACATGGGGCTGATCCTCCGGCCCGGAACCGATGCGGCGCTCGCCTGCGCGGTCATGCATGTCGCCTTTCGCGATGGTTATGCCGACCGCGATTTCATGAATAAATACAGCGACAAGCCGGCGGAACTTGAATCGCATCTGGCGACGCGCACGCCCGAATGGGCCGCGTCGATCACCGGGCTGACGGTCGGCGAGATCGAGGCCTTCGCAAGGCTGGTCGGCACGACGAAACGCACCTTCTTTCGCCTCGGCTACGGCTTCACCCGCAATCGCAACGGCGCGGTCTCCATGCATGCCGCGGCCTGCGTGCCGACCGTGCTCGGCTCCTGGCAATATGAGGGCGGCGGCGCCTTCCACAACAACGGCGACATCTACAAGCTCGACAAGCGCGAACTGACCGGCGCTGCCTTCGCCGATCCGGAGATCCGCTGGCTCGACCAGTCGAAGATCGGCCGGGTGCTGACCGGCGACATCGAGGCGCTCGCCGGCGGTCCGCCGGTGACGGCGATGCTGATCCAGAACACCAACCCGGCCAATGTCATGCCGGAACAGGAACTGGTGCGCGCCGGGCTTTCCCGCCTCGACCTGTTCACTGTCGTCCACGAGCAATTCATGACGGAGACGGCCGAATTCGCGGACGTCGTCCTGCCGGCGACGATGTTCCTTGAGCATGACGACATCTACAAGGGCGGCGGCCATCAATATATCATGCTCGGCCCGAAGCTGATCGACGGTCCGGGCGAGACGCGGCCGAACCATTTCGTCTTCGAGGAACTGGCCAAACGGCTCGGCGTTGCCGACAGGCCGGGTTTCGGCAAGACCGAGCGCGAACTCATCGACACGATCGTCGCGCCCTTCGGAGAAAGCTATGACAGCCTGCAGGCAAAGGGCTGGGCTGATGTCCAGCCGGATTTCGACGCCGCGCATTATGTCGGCGGCTTCGGGCATCCCGACGGCAAGTTCCGCTTCAGCCCCGACTGGCTGGCGGGGCCGTCACCGAACAAACCGCCGAAAGCGCTCGGTCCGCAAGGCCCGGCCGCGCGCCTGCCGGCCTTCCCCGATTATCTCGACCTGACCGAGGAGCCGGATGCCCGCCATCCGTTCCGCCTCGCCACGTCGCCGTCACGCTCCTTCCTGAACTCGACCTTCGCCGAGACGCCCGGCTCGGTGAAACGCGAAAAGCGTCCCGAAGTGATGATCCATCCCGACGACGCGGCTGCGCTCGGCCTCGAGGACGGCGTCCCGGTCGCTCTCGCCAACACGCGCGGCGAGGTGCATCTGCATCTGAAAGTCTCCGACCGCGCGCGGCGCGGCACGCTGATCGCCGAGGGCCTGTGGCCGAACAAGGCGCATCTCAACGGCTGCGGCATCAACACGCTGACCGGCGCCGACAGCGTCGCCCCCTATGGCGGCGCGGCGGTGCATGACGCGAAGGTGCGGGTGAGGGCGCTTTAGACCGCCGGTCGGCTCCCGTCGGCGAAACCGTGTCTGCCGGCCTCCAAATGGCCGGCAAGACCGACCGCATAGCCAATCCAGATGACCAGCAGCGTCGCCATCAGCATCGGATGCGGATTGGCGACGAAAAACAGCGACAGATCGACCGGGTAGACCAGTTCGAGCACGAAGCGTGCGCCCCAGACGATCACCATCAGCCCGAGAAAGAGGGTTATGGCCCGGTTCGGCGCAGTCCGGTCGGCCATCAGCGTTATCACCGCGAAACTGATCAGGAAGAAGGCGATCGAATAGGTGCCGAGATAGACGAAATGCGCGCGCTGAGCCTCCGGTATCGCCGCAAGCGCGTCCGGCGCGTAACCGAGCGTCGGCAACAGGAAATGGACCAGCCCGATGGCGAGAACCAGGAGGCCGGAAATCCGGGTAGCCGCATTCGTCAGTCCGTTGCTTGGCATCGTTTTTCTCCTCAAAGGGTTTCCAGTTGCGACAGCCGCGAGAGAAATCGGCGGACGATCGCTTCTTCCTGCGCGTCGAGATCCCCGGCAAGCGTCGCGTCGAACCCGGCGACCATGGCCGCGACTTCGCCGGCCAGCGTCCGGCCGTTTTCCGTCAGTTCGAGAATGCTGGATCGCCCGTCCTTCGCGTCACCGAACCGGCGCACCAGCCCGGCCTTCTCCATGCGCGCGACAAGCGTGGTCGCTGCCGGTTTGCCGAGATCGAGATCGCGTCCGAGATCGCCGATCCGGCGCGCGCCGTGAAGCGACAGCATCAACAGGGCAGGTGCCTGCGCGCCGGGAAGCCCGGTTTTTTCCTGGGCTGCTACGTGGGCGAGTTTCGAAAGCCGTGTGCAGTTGAGTTTCAGCAGAAGAAAGAGACTGTCCATGCCGGGCAGATATGGTTCGTATGCGAACCAATCAAGCCCGGTTTCGAAATCTTTCTGCTGTCACCCACTCGGGATCAGAGTTCGGAGGCGACTTCCGCCAGCGCCAGCGGATAGATCCGGTGTTCTTCCTTGAGCACCTTGGCGGCGAGCGTGTCCGGCGTATCGTCCGGTGACACCGGCACTTCGGCCTGGCAGATCACCGGGCCTTCATCCATCCCGGCGGTGACGTGATGCACCGAACATCCGTGGGTCGCATCGCCCGCCTCAATCGCGCGGGCGTGTGTGTCGAGACCCTTGTGCTTCGGCAGCAGGGAAGGGTGGATATTGATGATCCGGCCCTTCCACGGTTCGAGGAAGTCGCCCGACAGCAGCCGCATGAAGCCGGCCAGGCAGACGATCTCGACGCCGGCCTCGTCCAGAGCCTGCTGGATCGCCTCCTCGTGGGCACGTTTCGAACCATGAGAGGAGCGCGCTACGGCGCGGGCAGCGATACCTTCGCTCCGCGCCGTCTCCAGCCCCTTGGCCTCCGGGTTGTCGGAGAGGACCAGCACGATCTCGGCTGGATAATCAGGCGCCTTCGTTGCCCGGATCAGCGCCTCCATGTTGGAGCCGCGGCCGGAAATGAGCACGGCGACGCGCTTGCGGCTCAAAGGTCCAGCTCGCCGCGATAGGTCACGCGCCCGCCGTCCTGCGCTTTCATCACGCCGATCCGCGTGACCGTCTCGCCCTCGCGCTCGAGCACTTCGGCGACCGCTTCGCTGTCCTCCGGCGAGACGACGGCGATCATGCCGACGCCGCAATTGAAGGTGCGAAGCATCTCGTCGCGCGCCACGCCGCCCTGCGCGGCGAGCCATGCGAAGACATGCGGCACATGGATCGCCGACAGGTCGATCTCGGCCGCCATGCCCTCCGGCAGCACGCGCGGGATGTTTTCCGGAAAACCGCCGCCGGTGATATGGGCCAGCGCCTTGATCGCGCCCGTCTCGCGGATCGCCGCCAGGACAGATTTCACATAGATGCGTGTCGGGTCGAGCAGCGCCGCCCCCAGCGTGCGCTCCCTGTCGAAGGGCGCCGACGCGCCATAGGAAAGCCCCGACATATCGACGATATGGCGCACCAGCGAATAACCGTTGGAATGGATGCCCGCCGAGGCGAGGCCGAGGATCACGTCGCCCTCGGCGATATCCGTTTTCGGGAGCAACTGCCCGCGCTCCGCCGCGCCGACCGCGAAGCCTGCAAGGTCGTAGTCGCCTTGCGCATACATGCCGGGCATTTCCGCCGTCTCGCCGCCGAGCAGCGCGCAGCCCGCCTGCCGGCAGCCCTCGGCAATTCCCGAAACGATGTCGGAGCCCTGTTTGACGTCGAGGTTGCCGGTGGCGAAATAGTCGAGGAAGAAGACCGGCTCCGCGCCCTGGACGACAAGGTCGTTGACGCACATGGCGACGAGATCGATCCCGACCGTGTCGTGGATGCCCGCTTCGATGGCGACTTTCAGCTTCGTGCCGACGCCGTCATTGGCCGCGACGAGGATCGGATCGGAAAAGCCCGCCGCCTTCAGGTCGAATAGCCCGCCAAAACCGCCGATCGTCCCGTCCGCGCCGGAGCGCCGGGTGGATTTCACCATCGGCTTGATGGCCTCGACCAGCGCGTTGCCGGCGTCGATATCGACGCCCGCATCGGCATAGGAGAGGCCGTTCTTTCCGTCCCGCGAAGTGTCCGACATGGCGCGTCTGCCCTGCAATGTCCCTGATTGGCCGCTCTATTGCACGGCGCAGGCACTGTTTCCAGTGCCGGGCGCGGCCCTGCCACAGCAATTTGCATCGGCGCGCGAGAAAGGCTTTTGCGCCGGCACGGACGCATATCTATATGACAGTCAAAAAGACGGGATATCGATGAACTCGCGATTCTGGACCATACCCAACGCGATCTCGCTTACGCGCGTGGCGATGATTCCCTTCATCGTCCAGGCGATCCTGCGCGACGCGTGGATGACGGGTTTCGTCCTGTTCCTGGTCGCCGGCCTATCGGACGGCGTCGACGGCTTCATCGCGCGCTATTTCCGGCAGAGTTCCCGCTTCGGAGCCTATATCGACCCCTTGGCCGACAAGGCGCTGACCATTGCGGTCTTCTGGGCCTTCGCCGCCGACGGCATCGTGCCGGTCTGGCTGCTGGTGCTGATCCTCGCGCGGGACATCGCCATCGTCGCCGGCGCCATGATGATGGCCACGCGGGGCGCGGCGTCGGCGATCCGGCCCTTGCCGATCTCGAAGGTCAACACGGCCATCCTGATCGTTTTCGCCGGCTGGCTGCTCGCCGCGAACGCCTTTGAGTGGTCGCTTCCCGGGGTAAATTATGCTCTGATCGCGCTTGTCGTTTTCCTGACCGCGGTATCGGCGGCGGCCTATGTCCGCTTGCTGATCGGCGGCCTTGGCGGAACCGCGGCGGAGCAAGTCGGACAACCGGACGAGACCTGATGAGCAAGCACATCACCACCGCCTATCTGAAACGCCAGGCCCTTTTCTGGCTGGGGGCGACGGCCGTCTTCATCCTGTTCGTCTATGTCTTCCGGTCCGTCCTGCTGCCCTTCGTGGCAGGCCTCGCACTTGCCTATTTCATGGATCCGGTCGCCGATTTCTTCGAGCGCCGCGGCCTGTCGCGCCTGGCCTCGACCATCGTCATCCTGCTGGGTTTCGTTATCGCGCTGGTCATCGCGCTTGCCGTCATCGTCCCGATCCTGGTGACGCAGGCGAACGACTTCTTCTCCAATTTCCCGCATTATATCTCGCAGCTCCAGGCGCTGTTCTCGCGGCTCAGCCTCGAGACCGGCTGGCTGGCGAACTATATCGGCATCAATGCGGAAGACCTTCAGGGCGGCTTCAACGAGTTGCTGAAGCAGGGCGCCGGCTTCCTGACGACCCTTTTCCAGGGCCTGTGGTCGTCCGGCAAGGCCGTCATCGATGTTGCCGGCCTGCTGATCGTCACGCCGGTCGTCGCCTTCTACATGCTGCTCGACTGGGACAAGATGGTCGCCAAGGTCGATGGCTGGGTGCCGCGCGATCATGTCGACAGCGTCCGCCGGCTTGGCCGCGACATCAACAAGACCATCGCGGGCTTTGTCCGCGGGCAGGGCACGGTCTGCCTCATCCTCGGCACCTTCTACGCCATCGGCCTGACGGTTACGGGCCTGAATTTCGGATTGTTGATCGGCCTGTTCGCCGGCCTGATCAGCTTCATTCCCTATGTCGGCTCGCTGGTCGGGCTGGTGCTGTCGGTGGGTGTCGCAGTCGTACAGTTCTGGCCGGACTGGATTTCGGTGGTGATGGTGGCCGCCGTCTTCTTCATCGGCCAGGCGATCGAGGGCAATATCCTGCAGCCCAAGCTGGTCGGCGACAGTGTCGGCCTTCATCCGGTCTGGCTGATGTTCGCGCTCTTCGCCTTCGGCGCATTGTTCGGTTTCACCGGCCTGCTGATCGCGGTGCCCGCCGCATCGGCCATCGGCGTCCTCGTCCGCTTCGCGCTGGAGAAATATCTGGATTCCGATCTCTATGTCGGGCAATCGGAGGCCGGCGCCAAGATGCCGGCGAATGATGAATGATCCGGCCCCTTCGCCGGACCGCAACACCATGACGAATACCGATTCCCAGCTGCTTCTCGATATAGGCCTGTCGGGCTCCATGTCGCGCGACGACCTGATCGTCACCCGCGCCAATCGCGCGGCGGTGATGCTGGTCGAGCGCTGGCCGGACTGGCCGGGCCCCTTCGTCATCGTGGCCGGCCCGCCGGGCTCCGGAAAGACCCATCTGGCGACGATCTGGCGTGAGGAGGCGGACGCGCGCGCCTGCGATCCCGCCCACCTGGCGGCCGCTGATCTTGACGCCGCGCAGGCCGGCCAGCCGATTCTGATCGATGGCGTCGAGCCCGGCGCCTTCGACGAGACGGCGCTGTTTCACATCATGAACACGGTGCGGTCGAGCGGCGGCAGCCTGCTGATGACCTCGGCCCACTGGCCCGGCGCCTGGCAGGTGCGGACGCCGGATTTGCGCTCCCGCATCCAGGCGGCCACAACGGTCGAAATCGACGAGCCGGACGACGAGCTTCTCATCGGCGTCATGACGAAGCTCTTTGCCGATCGCCAGATCGCGGTCGACGCCTCCGTCATCCGCTATATCGCCAGCCGCATCGAGCGGTCGCTGGCCAGCGCCCGGATGATCGTCGAGCGCCTCGACAAGGCCTCGCTGGCGCGCAAGGCGAAGATCACCCGGGCATTTGCCGCCGCATTCGTGCGCGAGTATGACGACAATCAGGGCGAGTTCGGCTTCTAGGATGCCTTGTTGGTCGCGATCATGTCATGCTTGCATGGCATTGCGCGCAAGGGCGCCTTGGGATCAAAATGCCAGAGCCCGGATGCAATCGGACCGGAAAACGCGAAATGACGGATATTCTCCACACGACGAACGAAGAACAGCAAGACGGCGACGCCGACGCGGCCGCGCCCATCGCGACGAGGGATAGCGCCTCGCGTTTCGTCAATCGCGAATTCTCCTGGCTTCAGTTCAACTGGCGGGTCCTCGACGAGGCGCGCAATACCAAGCATCCGCTGCTCGAGCGGCTGCGTTTCCTGTCGATTTCCGCCGACAATCTCGACGAGTTCTTCATGGTGCGTGTCGCCGGTCTCGCCGGTCAGGTGCGCGAGGGCATCGCCGAAAAGTCTTCCGACGGCCTGACGCCGCAGGAACAGCTCGACGCGATCTTCGAGGAATCCGGCAAGCTGCAGACCGAGCAGCAGATCGTCCTGGCCGAATTGCAGGAAGAACTGCAAGGTCAGGGCATCGAGATCGTCCGCAGCGAGCAACTGGAAACTCACGACCTCGAATGGCTCGAGGACCATTTTCTCGGGACGATCTTCCCGGTGCTGACGCCGCTTTCCATCGACCCGGCGCACCCGTTTCCTTTCATCCCCAATCTTGGCTTCTCGATCGCGCTGGAGCTCGTTCACCGCCATCGGCGCGAGCAGATGAACGCGCTGCTGCGTTTCCCGGTCTCGCTGGACCGCTTCGTCTCCATTCCGACCGAGGGCGCGGGCCATCGCTTCATCAGCCTCGAAGACGTCATCGGTCTCCATATCGCCAAGCTCTATCCGGGCTACGAGGTGAAGGGGAAGGGCACGTTCCGTGTCATCCGCGACAGCGACATCGAGGTCGAGGAGGAGGCCGAGGATCTGGTTCGCCTGTTCGAGACCGCGCTCAAGCGCCGCCGCCGCGGCCAGGTCGTCCGTATCGAGTTCGACCACGAAATGCCGCAGGGCCTGCGCGAATTCGTGGCGCATGAACTGGAGGTGCCTGAGACGCGCGTCAGCGTGCAGCCCGGCATCCTTGCCCTCAACACCGTCTCGGAAATCGTCTCGATCGACCGCAACGACCTGAAATTCGAGCCCTATTCGGCCCGGTTCCCCGAACGCATCCGCGAGCACAGCGGCGACTGCTTTGCGGCGATCCGCGAGAAGGACATCATCGTCCACCACCCCTATGAATCCTTCGACGTGGTGGTCCAGTTCCTCCGCCAGGCGGCGATGGATCCGAACGTGCTCGCCGTCAAGCAGACGCTCTATCGCACCTCGGAGGACAGCCCGATCATCCGCGCGCTGATCGATGCGGCGGAAGCCGGCAAGTCGGTCACCGCGCTGATCGAACTGAAGGCGCGCTTCGACGAGGAGGCCAATATCCGCTGGGCGCGCGACCTCGAACGCGCCGGCGTGCAGGTCGTCTACGGCTTCTTCGAGATGAAGACGCATGCGAAGATGTCGCTCGTGGTCCGCCGCGAGGACAAGCGCCTGCGCAATTACGTGCACTTGGGCACCGGCAACTATCACCCGGTCACGGCGAAGATTTACACCGATCTCTCCTTCTTCACCTGCGATCCCGTGATTGCCCATGACGTGGCGCAGGTCTTCAATTTCATCACCGGATATGCCGATCCCGGTTCCGACATGAAGCTGGCCGTGTCGCCGCGTTTCATGCGCAACCGCATCCTGCATCACATCGCGCAGGAGATCGAACATGCGAAGGCGGGACGTCCCGCCGAGATCTGGTTCAAGATGAACGCGCTGGTCGACGCCGACATCATCGACGCGCTTTACGACGCCAGCGCGGCCGGCGTTCAGGTCGACATGATCGTGCGCGGCATCTGCTGCCTGCGTCCGCAGGTTCCGGGCCTGTCGGAAAACATCCGCGTCAAGTCGATCGTCGGCCGTTTTCTCGAACACAGCCGCATCTATTGCTTCGGCAACGGCCACGGCCTGCCGTCCGACGAGGCGATCATCTATATCGGCTCGGCGGACCTGATGCCGCGCAATCTCGACCGGCGCGTCGAGACCCTGGTGCCGCTGCAGAACCCGACGGTGCACGAACAGGTGCTCGGCCAGATCATGCTGGCCAACCTTCTCGACAACCAGCAAAGCTTCGAGCTCCTGGCGGACGGACGGTCGCGCCGCATGACTGCCGGCAAGGATGAGCAATTTTTCGATGCGCAGAAATACTTCATGACCAATCCGAGCCTGTCCGGACGCGGAAAGTCGTTGAAATCCTCCGCGCCCCGTTTGATTGCCCACAAAATACGGGCAGAGAACAAGCAGGCTTAGGGTCCGGCCCAAGCCTTCTGCCCTGCAATTCGGTGTTGGAACTGACGATTGATTGAAACCGAAGACGCCCAGGGACGCCTGAGAAACAGGCATCCGGTTGCCGTTATCGACATCGGATCGAACTCCGTCCGCCTCGTCATCTACGAAGGGCTGGTGCGCGCGCCCTCCATGCTGTTCAACGAGAAGGTCCAGTGCGGGCTCGGCCGCGGCATCGCCGAAACCGGCGACATGGATCCGGACGCCGTGAAGAGCGCTCTCGCGGCGCTGCAGCGCTTTCGCGGGCTCGCCGACCAGGCGGGCGTCGAGCGGCTGGCCATCCTCGCCACGGCGGCGGCGCGCGAGGCCGGAAACGGTCCGGCCTTCATCGAGGAAGCCGAACGCATTCTGCGCCAGGAGGTGACCGTGCTGAGCGGGCGGGAGGAGGCGCTTTATTCGGCCTATGGCATTCAGTCGGCCTTCCGAGACATCGACGGCGTCACCGGAGATCTCGGCGGCGGCAGCCTGGAACTGGTCGAGATGAAGGATCAGGCGATCGGCGACGGCCGCACGCTGCCCATAGGCGTCATCCGGCTCTCCGAGCGCGCAGAAGGCGATTACGAGAAGGCGGTGTTGATTGCCCGCGAGGAACTGAAGTCCGTGCCCTTCCTCAAACAGGGGCAGGGCCGGAATTTCTACGCCGTCGGCGGCACCTGGCGAAATCTCGCCAAGCTCCATATGGCGGGCAAGACCTATCCGCTGCATGTCACCCATCACTACGAGATGGACGCGCCGGCAGCACTTCCCTTCCTGAAGAAGGTCGGTCGCAACAATGTCGAGAAGCTGAAAGGCATCGAGGACGTCTCGCGCTCGCGGCGCGCGCTTCTGCCCTATGGCGCGATCGTCCTGGCCGAACTGATCCGCGCCATGAAGCCCGCCAGGGTGGTCTTTTCCTCGGCCGGCGTGCGCGAAGGCTATCTCTACAGCCTGCTCAGCGAAGAGGACCGGCAACTCGACGCTCTCATGGAGGCGTCGGAGGAGCTCTCGATCCTCCGCTCGCGCTCGCCGCAGCACGCGCGCGAACTGGCGGACTGGACGGGAAACGCCTTCAAGGCGTTCGGCATCGACGAGACCGAGGACGAGCGCCGCTATCGCGAGGCCGCCTGCCGGCTGGCGGATATCTCCTGGCGCGCGCATCCCGATTATCGCGGCGACCAGGCGATGAATGTCATCGCCTACGGTTCCTTCACCCAGATCGACCATCCGGGCCGGGCCTATATCGCGCTCGCCAACTATTTCCGCCACGACGGACTGAAGAACGCGACCCTCGCGCCGGAAATCCGCAAGATCACCAGCGACCGGATCTGGGACCGGAGCCGCTATCTGGGCGCCTTCTTCCGTGTCGCCTATCTCTTCACCGCGGCCATGCCCGGCGTCATCGGCGATATCACCTGGCGCGCCAAAGACGACGGTTCGATGGAACTGGTGCTACCGCCGCGTCTCGCGGACCTGTACGGCTCAAGGCCGCTCGGACGGGTCAACCAGTTGGCCAAGACAGTCGGGCGCGAGATTTCGCTCGTCGTCACCGTATAGTCTTTCCGCCGCCATGGCGCTCGTGCTGATGATGCCGCCGCTGGCGAGAAGCCGCCGTCGGCCATAAAGCCGCCAGAGGATCTTGCCGGCCGTGCGCTTCATTTGCTTGCGAATTCGGCGCGGGAGCGGTGCCTTCGCCAACTTTTGACGAATGCGCGGATCGACGTTCCGTTCGCTTTGGGCGATCGTCTGTCTTGCGTCCGCGTAACGGTCCGCGAAATCGCGCGGAAGCATCGTCAACTGGCAGGCCACCACCGGTTCCGCCTGATAGGCGCGCCAGCCCGGGCGCGGCCTGAATGTGAAGTCATCGATATGGTCGCAATAGGGATCGGACCACGCCAGCAGCTGTTCGGCGGCGTGCCGTGTCAGCACATAGGCGCCGCAACTGGTCGAGTCCGCCAGGATTCGCCGCAATGGCCACTGGCCGATTGTCAGTTCGGGCGCGGAAAGCGGAACCGGATAGAAGGCGCTGTCGAGCTTGACGAGATCGAATTGTGGTCCCGCGGCTTCGAGCAGGCCTAATAAATCCACCAGGTCCGGCAGGAAGAACATGTCGTCTTCGAACACGGCCGCCATGTCGAGGTTCTGCGCCACGACCATCTGCCAGATCCTGCGATGGCTTTCGAACACGCCGATCTGGCTCTTGAAGATCTCCCAGCGCACCCCGGATCCGGGCACGTAGCGTACGTCGTCATAGTCTTCGATACGGAGCGCGTCGACGGCGGGAAATCGCTCGGCTTCAAGGCCGACCTTCGCGAACTCCCTTTCCATGTGGGCGCGGCGTTCGGGCACGCGGTCGAGATTGATGAAGAAGCACTTCATGACCCGCGCCCGCGCGTCAATTATCCGGAGCTGACGTCGATCACGTCGAGCCTGCGTTCCCGGAAGCGGATGGCCAGTTCGCCGCGAGTCGCGCGGAGCGCCTTGTCGCCGAAGACCTCGCGGCGCCAGCCCTTCAGCGCGCCGACATCGGCGTCTTCGCCATGGATGGCGATCTTTTCGAGATCGTCGGTCGTCGCGATGATCTTCTGGGCGACGCCGTGTTCCTCGGCGGCGAGCTTGAGGAGCACGCGCAGCAGGTCGACCGCGGCGCTCGTTCCCTCGGGCGAGGCCGGCGGGCGAGGGATTGCCGGCAGGTCGGCCTTGTCCATCGCGAGCGCATCCGTCACTGCCTTGATCAGCGGCGTGGCCATGGAGGAGCGCTCGATGCCCTTGTTAAGAGAACGAAGCCGCCCGAGCGCTTCCGGCGATTGCGGTTGCTGCTGGGCGATCTCGTAGATGGCGTCGTCTTTGAGAATGCGGCGGCGCGGCTGGTTCCGGTTGCGCGCCTCGGTCTCGCGCCATGCGGCGATATTCTTCAGGATCTGCAGCTCGATCGGCTTGCGCACGCGCAGCTTCAGCCGTTGCCAGGCGTCCTCGGGCAGGATGTCGTAGGTGCCGTGGGAGGTCAGTACGCCCATTTCCTCGGCGACCCAGTGTTCGCGGTTCTCGCTCTTCAGCCTCTCCGACAGGTCGGCATAGACATCGCGCAGATGCGTCACGTCGGCCAGCGCATAGGAAAGCTGCTTGTCGCTGAGCGGCCGCTGCCGCCAGTCGGTGAAGCGCGACGACTTGTCGATATGCGCGCCGGAAATGCGCTTGACGAGCTGGTCATAGGCGATGGCGTCGCCGAAACCGCAGACCATTGCGGCGACCTGCGTGTCGAAGATCGGCTCCGGCACCTTGCCGGTCAGGTTGAAGAAGATCTCGATATCCTGGCGCGCCGCGTGGAAGACCTTCAACACGGCCTTGTTCGCCAGCAGGTCGAACAGGGGCGCCAGGTCGATCCTCCTGGCGAGCGGATCGATCAGCAGCGCCTCGTCGGCGCTGGCGACCTGGACGAGGCAGAGCTCCGGCCAGAAGGTCGTTTCACGGATGAATTCCGTATCGATCGTTATGAACGGATGATGCGCGAGGCGCGCGCAGGCAGCGGAAAGTTCTTCCGTTGAATCAATAGGCTTCATGGCAACGGTCTTTAGCGGTGTCGCCGTGGTTTGTCGATTGCCGCGCGACGCCGCGCGCTTGCCTTGACAAATCGCTTTGCCCATGCGCTTTTCCGCGCGATTTCCCGCACCACTGAAATTGCGGCGCGCCGATTGCGCGCCCGGGTACACAAAGGCGAATATTCATGCACCGTTATCGCAGCCACACATGCGGAGCCCTCCGCAAAACGGACGCCGGCTCGACCGTGCGCCTGTCGGGATGGGTTCACCGCGTGCGCGACCATGGCGGAGTTCTCTTCATCGACCTTCGCGACCACTACGGCGTAACCCAGGTCGTTGCCGATCCCGATTCCCCCTGTTTCGCAACGGCCGAGAAGGTTCGCGGCGAGTGGGTCATCCGCATCGACGGCGAGGTCAAGCCGCGCACCGACGAGACCGTCAACGCCAACCTGCCGACTGGCGAGATCGAGATCTTCGCGCGCGAGATGGAAATCCTCTCCGAGGCCAGCGAATTGCCGCTGCCCGTCTTCGGCGAGCCGGATTATCCCGAGGATATCCGCCTGAAATACCGCTTCCTCGACCTGCGCCGCGAGACGCTGCACAAGAACATCATCACCCGCACCAAGGTGGTTTCCTCCATGCGCAACCGCATGGTGCAGTCGGGCTTCACCGAATTCCAGACGCCGATCCTGACCGCGTCCTCGCCGGAAGGCGCGCGCGACTTCCTGGTGCCGTCGCGCATCCATCCGGGCGAGTTCTACGCGCTGCCGCAGGCGCCGCAGCAGTACAAGCAGCTGCTGATGGTCTCCGGCTTCGACCGCTATTTCCAGATCGCGCCCTGTTTCCGCGACGAGGACCCGCGCGCCGACCGCCTGCCGGGCGAGTTCTACCAGCTCGACCTCGAAATGAGCTTCGTCGAGCAGGACGACGTGTTCGAGGCGATGGAGCCGGTCATGCGCGGTGTCTTCGAGGAATTCGCCGAAGGCAAGCCGGTCACGCAGGAATTCCCGCGCATTCCCTATGACGAGGCGATCCTGAAATACGGCACCGACAAGCCGGATCTCAGAAACCCGATTATCATGCAAGACGTGTCGGAGCATTTCCGCGGCTCCGGTTTCAAGGTCTTCGCCAACATCCTCGCCAACGATCCGCGCGGCGCCGTCTGGGCTATTCCCGCGCCGACCGGCGGCTCCAGGGCGTTCTGCGACCGCATGAACTCCTGGGCGCAAGGCGAGGGCCAGCCGGGCCTCGGCTACATCTTCTGGCGCGAGGAGAACGGCAAGGTCGAGGGCGCCGGTCCGATCGCCAAGAACATCGGCGAGGAACGCACCGAGGCGATCCGCCTGCAGCTCGGCCTGAAGCCGGGCGACGCCTGCTTCTTCGCCGCCGGCGATCCGAAGAAATTCGCCGGTTTCGCCGGCGATGCCCGCACCCGCGCCGGTGAGGAGCTGAACCTTGTCGACCGCGACCGCTTCGCGCTCGCCTGGATCGTCGACTTCCCGTTCTACGAATGGGACGAGGACGCGAAGAAGGTCGATTTCGGCCACAACCCCTTCACCATGCCGCGCGGCGGCCTGGGCGCGCTGGAAAACGAGGATCCGCTCAACATCAAGGCCTGGCAGTACGATCTCGTCTGCAACGGCTTCGAGATCGCGTCGGGCGGCATCCGCAACCACCTGCCCGAGGTGATGGTCAAGGCGTTCGGCATTGTCGGTCTAGACGCCAAGACGGTCGAGGAGCGCTTTGGCGGCCTGTTCCGCGCGTTCCACTTCGGCGCCCCGCCGCATGGCGGCATGGCGGCCGGCGTGGACCGCATCATCATGCTGCTGGTCGGCGCGAAGAACCTGCGCGAGGTGACCCTGTTCCCGATGAACCAGCAGGCCGAAGACCTGCTGATGGGTGCGCCGGCGCCGGCGTCTCCGGCGCAATTGCGCGAACTCTATCTGCGCTCGGTCCCGCCCACGAAGGAATAAGCGGGAAGCAGGAATGATCGGAAAAGGGAAGGCGGCTGCGATATGACCATCCGCCTTCTCGTCACCGGTTTCACGCCCTTTCCGGGCGCTCCGCACAATCCGACCGAACATCTGATCCGCCATTTCGAAGCCAATCCGCCGCTGGACGGACTGGATGTGGACTGCCGTTTCGCCGTTCTGCCGGTGGATTACACCAATGCCGTTCCGGCGCTGGAGGCGGCCGCGTCCGGTTTCGAGCCGCATGTCGCCGTGCATTTCGGCCTCTCGAAGAAAGCCGAGGGCTTTCGCCTCGAAAGGCTGGCGCGCAACGGGATCGCCTCCGGCGTGCCGGACAATGCCGGCCAGACACCCGACGCGTCGCCGATACGACCCGGCGCGGCCGATATCCCGTCATCCTTGCCCCTTGCGCGCATCGCCGAGGCGCTGGAGGAACGCGGCCACGCGGTGCAATGGTCGGACGATGCGGGCGGCTATTTGTGCAACTACGTCTTCTTCCACTCCGCCGCCGGCCTCTGCCGGGGCCTTGCCGCGCCCGTGAGCGGCTTTGTCCATGTCGGCGCGGCAAAGGCGGCCGGGGACTTCAACAAACTGGTGGAAGGCGCGGAAACGATTCTGGAAATCTGCGTTTCCGAGGCGCGGGGAAGGTGAACCCGGCGGGTTTCCGCCGGGTTCCGTCCTTGAGCGGACTAGTCGTTGGCTGTGACCTTGATGTTCAGCACGCCGATGACCGACTGCGGCGCGGCCATCGCGGCGCCGACGATCTGGGCAACCGGCACCGGAGCGGCCGGTGCGGCGGCGATCTTCAGCGAGCCGGGGCTGTCGAGGAAGGCGCCGACCGCCGCCGTGACGGAGGCCGCGAATTCCGGGTTCTGCAGCTGCGCCAGCGCGAAGGGCAGGGTGCCCTTGGCCATCGCGACAACGCCCTCGCGGGTGGAGCCCTGCTGCTTGGCGACGAAGTCGAGGATCTTGCCGGTCGCTGAATCGTCGATCAGCTCGATCGTGATATTGCCGATCTGCATCTGCTGCATCAGGCCCATCATGGCGAGCCCCTGGGCCTGGTCGCTCTGGCCCTGCATCTGCTTGTTCATTTCCTGCATCGCCGCGATCAGTTCGGGCGTGTAGCCGCCGACGGCGATGTCGATATTCAGCGCAGCCGCGTCATCGAGGATGATCGCCTGGCTCATCGAAGCGTCGCCGCTGCCGGCGTCCCACTGGCCCGTCGCGTTTACGCGGCCCGTCAGCGTCTGGTAGCCGAGTTCGCCCATCGTCGCCTTCGCCTTCGGATCATCGACCTGCGTGAAGTCGACGGTAAAATCCTTGACCTTGACGTCGTATTCCATGGTCCCGCCGGCCGCGTAGGGGCTCATCGCGACGGATACGCCCTCGAGTTCAAAGACCGGTGTGCTGCTCTTGGCGACGGTCAGGCCGCCGACTTCGTAGTTCCGGCAGAAGCCGCCCTTGGCGATCGGGTCGGTCTCGTCCGGTCCGGCGATGAAGCAGCCTTCGAGCACCGCGCCCTCAAAGGCGACGGTGTAGCCGTCCTTTTCGTTGCTGAAGGCGGGCATCCCGGCGCGGCTGACCGTGAACGCACCGTTGCCCGCGTCCTCGACGCCCTCCAGCAGGATCTGGTCGATCGTGAACTTGTTCTCGGCGGATGTCGGCGTAACCGTCACGCCGGACAGCACGACGTCATTGCCGCGAAGCTCGGCCGACGCCGCGTCAAAGTCCATGCCTTGCAGCTCGAGCTGGCGCTTCAGCCCGTCAACGACGGCTTCGGCGCTGACTTCGGCATTCGCGCCTGCGGTCAGGGAAAACAGCAGCGTGCTGGCGGCAGCGGTTGAGATCAGTAGGCGTTGAGCGATCATGAAATTCCTCATTGAAAAAAAGAAAACGCGTTCATCTACGCTGTAATCGGCGGCCATTGTGTGACAAATAGCACATCGGCCGGCACCGGCCTCCTCCACGAAATCAGCCGAAACCGGAGCGTTGCCATGAGCTTTCCCGAGATTATGCCGTCCCGCAAGCGTTCCGGCGTGGTCGACGGGTTGTTTTCGGCTCTCGGTAAAGAATTCGTGACCGCGCCGGTGGACGAACTGGAACTCACTTACGAAGGCATTCGCGGCGACCTCCATTCCGGGATCACGCGCAAGTCCGGCAGCCGCGAGCCGTGGTACACGCGCGGCACGGAGATGCGCAACGAGCGCCAGGTGACGATCCTCAGCCGCGCCGAACTGTCCGAGGCCGCCGCCGAGATGGGCATCGACGGGATCGAGCCGGAATGGATCGGCGGCAACATCACGCTGCAGGGCATCCCGATGCTTTCCATGCTGCCTGCGGCGACGCTTCTGTTCTTCGAGGGCGGCGTGACGCTCAAGGTCGATTTTCAGAACGGCCCCTGCAGGATTTCCGGCGCGTCGATCGCCCGGCACCTCGGCAGGGGAGACGATGCCGGGCTGGCGCTGTCCTTCGTGCCTGCCGCCAAGCGCCGCCGCGGATTGCTGGCATGGGTCGAAAGGCCGGGCACGATCAGGTCCGGCGAGAGCGTCCGCGCCCAGCTGCCCGAGCAGTGGATCTACCCGGCGGGCTAGTGTCCCCGTCCTCGCCCTCCACGGGGTCGGGCAGATTGGCGTCCGTCTCGGCGCCGTCCAGCAGGCGCGTTGCCTGCCAACGCTCCAGCACCGCATTGATGTCGTCCATGACGAAATGGCGCGCCGCGTCGCGGTCGTAGCCGTCATCCATCAGCTCGTCGTAATCCGTGTGGACGTGGCGGATATGGGCGACCAGCGACAGCCAGACCGAAACCGGCGCGGGCAGGGACCGCAGATGCGGCTGCGCGGCGAGCCGCTTCACGTCCTCCGCCTCGTTGAACGGAATCATCGGCGTCAGGCTTCTGAGCGCCTTGGCGATTTCCGTCTGCCGTTTCGTTGCCATGGCTTTTCGTTTCCGGAATCACTTGCATCAGGTCACTTGCATCGCTTCGAAAAATGACATAAACATATCTTTATATCTTTTCCGGAGTAGGCATGACCGCACCCGCTTTCCATCTCGATACGATTGTCGATGTCCTCAAGACAATAGCTGAGCCGACGCGCTTGCGTATCCTCAAGCTGCTTTCCGAGACCGATCTGACCGTCTCGGAACTGACCGGCGTTCTGGGCCAGTCGCAGCCGCGCGTATCCCGCCATCTGAAGCTGATGCTCGACGCACGCTTGATCAAGCGCCAGCAGGAAGGCTCCTGGGCGCTGTTCCGGCTCAGCCGAGACGCCGCCAGCGATGTCCTCGTTCAGGAACTGCTCGGCCGCATCGACGAGAGCGACGAGACGATCCGCCGAGATGAGGAGCGGCTGGAGGAGGTCAAGCAGAAACGGCGCGAAAAGGCGTCCAGCTACTTCTCGAGGAACGCGGCAAGCTGGGACGAGATCCGTTCGCATCACGTGGCCGACAAGCTGGTCGAGGAGGCGCTGATCGCGCTCGTCGGCGACAAGCCGGTGCGCTACATGCTCGATCTGGGCACCGGCACCGGCCGCATGCTCGAGCTCTTTTCCGATCTCTACCAATACGGCATCGGTGTCGACGCCAACCGCGAGATGCTCAACGTGGCCCGCGCCAATCTCGATGCGGCTGGCGTGCGCAATGCCGAAGTGCGTCTCGGCGACGTCTACAACCTGCCGATTGTCCGCAACGGCTTCGATCTGGTGACCATCCACCAGGTTCTGCATTACCTCGATGACCCGGTCGCGGCGATCCGCCAGGCGGCCCGCGCGCTGCGCCCCGGCGGCCGGCTGGTCATCGTCGATTTCGCCCCGCACCACCTCGATTACCTCCGCGACGAGCACGCGCATCAGCGCCTCGGCTTCGCCGATACGGACATGGAGGGCTGGTTCCGGGAAGCCGAACTGGAGCCGGTTTCTTCGCGGGCGCTCGCCGCCGGCAAGAGCGCGGCCGATCAGCTCACGGTCAAGATCTGGGTCGCGCAGGATCCGCGCATCGAGATCGCCGAAGAGGACGAAACAACTCAATCCCCCCTGGAGTATGTGGCATGAGACATTCCGTGAAACGGATCGCAGGCGCCCCCGGAACCGGAAAGGATATCCGCGTTTCCTTCGAATTCTTTCCGCCGAAGAATCCGCAGATGGAAGCGACGCTGACCGACACGATCAACCGGTTGAGCCCGCTTTCGCCGGAATTCGTGTCGGTCACCTACGGCGCGGGCGGCTCCACCAAGGACACCAGCCGCGCGACGCTGCAGACCGTGCTCGCCACCGGCAACACGCCTGCCGCCGCCCATATCACCTGTGTGGGCGCGACGCGCGACGAGGTCGACGCCGTCGTGCGCGATTTCGCGGCGCTCGGCATCCGCCGCTTCGTCGCGTTGCGCGGCGACCCCTCCGGCGGCGTTGGAAGCAGCTATCAGCCGCATCCCGACGGCTATCAGAATGCCGCGCACCTCGTGGCCGGGCTGAAGGCTTTCGGCGATTTCGACATCTCGGTCGCCGCCTATCCGGAGCGCCATCCGGAAAGCCCCGATCTTGCCACCGATCTCGACATGCTCAAGCGCAAGGTCGACAACGGCGCGACGCGCGCCATCACCCAGTTCTTTTTCGACAATGACGCCTATGAGCGTTACGTCGAACGGGTGCGCCGCGCCGGCATCTATGTCCCGATCGTTCCGGGCATCGTGCCGATCCACAATTTCTCCGCCGTGCGCAATTTCGCCTCGAAATGCGGCGCGAGCATCCCGGCCTGGCTGGCGGACCGTTTCGACGGGCTCGACCAGGACCCGCACACGCATTCGCTGGTCGCCGCCGCCGTCGCCGCCGAGCAGGTCTTCGATCTCGTCGATCGCGGCGTCGACGATTTCCATTTCTACACGATGAACCGTCCGGACCTCGTCTTCGCGATCTGTCGCCTGATCGGCATCCGCGAGACGGGCGAGGCGGCCCGTCGCGAACTGCACGCGGCCTGATTCGGCGGTTGGGAAAACAGGTCGCTGAACAAGTTAAACTGTTGAAAAACAAGAGCCCGGGCCGCCGACAGCGGCCCGGGCTTTTGCTTGATTGTTTTCAGGGGGCGGTCCTTACACCGCATCGAGCCCTGTCAGGGCAGGACTCCGAAAACAAGGGCGCCTAAGAATAAGAACGCGGCACAAATCATCATGAAGTTGAGTGAACGTGTCAGTCCCATAGCAAGCCTCCTTGCTTTACAGCCCTCGAATCTAAGCGCATCCGACGAAGGTACAAGAGAATTTCATGCTGCGTTGCGAAAGGCTTTGACTCGTTTTGCGAGCAACACCGCTCAAACATGCGATTGGCTTGCGCTTTTTGCAGTGCGCAATGATCGGAAAAAAAACTTCCACATCCCGCCCGGCGGGTGTGCATAAGCCGATTATGGCCGCAATCGGGCGGCGATTTCGCCTTCGAACCAGCGCCCCGCCTGCAGTGTCTGCTTGTCGCGTCCGAACCGTCCGACGAGCTGGATGCCGAGCGGCATGCCCGCCGGGTCGGCAAGCCCCGGCACGTTCACGCAGGGGTTTCCGGTCAGTGTCCAGACCTTGTTGAAAAGCGCCGATCCCGTCGTTCCGAGACTGCGCAAGGGCCCGGCGCCCGGGGCCGACGGCGCCAGCAGGATATCGACATCGTCGAAAAGGCCCGTCGCCGCCTTGCGCGCATGTCGCGCCACGCGCCGCGCCTCGTCATAGATATGCGGCGGAATGGACCGGCCTTCCTCCAGCGTTTCGCGCAGGATGCCGCTCAGGTCGCCGGCGTGAAATGCGAGCTCATGCGCGAGCGAAATCGCCGCCTCATAGCCCTGGACGACAGCATGCACCTCCCGTCCGCGCCGGATCGCGTCCGGTTCCGCAATCTCGACGACGATCGCGCCCGCCTGTTCCGCGATTTCCGCGGCCCGCGTGACGGCATCGCGCATCTCCGCCGAGGCTTCGCTGTCGATTGCGCTGCGATAGAGCCCGATTCGCGGCGGCGCGGCGAGGGGATCGGCGGTGAGGTCGCGCATGCCGAGCAAGGCCGCGAAAAGCGCCACATCCGCGACGCTCGCGGCAAAGAAGCCGGTCGTGTCCAGCGTCCAGGCGAATGTCTTCATGCCGCCGGTCGGAAACAGCCGGAAACTCGGCTTGTAGCCCGCGATCCCGCAAAAAGCCGCCGGGCGAATCACCGACCCGCCGGTCTGCGTACCGATCGCGGCCGGGATCATCCCGGCGGCGACGGCCGCCGCCGATCCCGAAGACGATCCCCCCGGCGTATGCGCCCGATCGTGCGGGTTGACGGTCCGCGCCGGTTCGAGAAAGGCGAGTTCGGTCGTCACCGTCTTGCCGATGACATGTGCGCCGCGCGCCCGCGCCATGGCGACGATCGGTGCGTCCGCGCGCGGCCGGAAGCCGTCATAGATCGGCGATCCGTAGCGTGTCGGCATGTCATGGGTGTCGAAAATATCCTTCACCCCGACGGCGATGCCGGCGAGGGGCCCCTCCGTCTCGACAGCGATATCCTCGGCCGCCAGCGTCTCGAAGGCGTGGATTTCGCCTTCCCGCTCGGCGATCGCGGCGCGGCTGCGCGCGATGGCTGCCGCCGGCGTGTCGCGCCCTGCGGCGATATCCGCGATGATTTTCGAAACCGACTGCAACGCTTCCCCCCTTTGCGCCGTTTGACGAACTCTGCTCTAACCACACATCACGGCCTGGCGGAAGAATCGCGGAAAGCCTTTCATGGAACGATTTGCCACAGCGCGCGACGCAGCCCTGAAACTCCGGCCGGACGTGCCGGTCTATTGCTTCCGTCCGCATGTGCTGCGAGAGGATGCGAAGAACTTCAAGGCGCTGTTTCCCGGCACGACGGCCTATGCCGTCAAGACCAATGGCGAGCCGATGGTCATCCGCACGCTGGTCGAGGCCGGCATCGACGTTTTCGACGTCGCGTCGCCCGCCGAGTTCCAGACCGTGCGCGACATCACCCCCGATGCCGAGCTTCTCTACATGCACCCGGTCAAGGCGCAGTCGGACATACGCCTCGCGCTGGAGCATTACGGCATCCGCGTCCTCGTCGTCGATCACGAGGACGAGGTCGCCAAGATCCTGCGCATCGCCCGGGCGCTCGACATCGACCATACGACCATGACGGTCTTCGTCCGCCTCGCGACAAAGGGCCATGCGGCCTATGAACTGTCGAAGAAATTCGGCGCTGCGCCGGGCCATGCCGTGGAACTGCTGCAACGCCTGCACGGCATCGGCTTCAAGACGGGCCTCTGCTTCCATGTCGGCAGCCAGGTCGAGGAGCCGGACACATACGAGCGCGCGCTCGCTTCGGCCGACTGGGTGCGCAACCGCGCCGCCGTGCCGCTTGCAGGGCTCGATGTCGGCGGCGGCTTTCCCGCCGAATATGGTCACAACCCGAAGAGCCGGGCTCCCAAACAGCCGCCGCTGGAAGACCTGATGGCGAATCTGCGCAGCTCCCTGGAATATTGGGAATTCGACGATCTGCCGCTCGTCGCCGAGCCCGGCCGCGTCATCGTCGCCCGCGCCTTCTCGCTGATCGTCCGGGTACTGCTGCGCAAGGGCAGGCGGCTCTACATCAATGACGGCATCTGGGCGTCCCTGTCGGACTCGTGGACCGGTAAGATCACCCTGCCGGCCCGCTTCATCCCCGATCCGAACATCCGCCGCCGCAACGGCGACGCGGAGAAGATCGTGCCCTTCAAGGTCTGCGGCGCGACCTGCGATTCCGTCGACATCCTGACCCGGCCCTTCTACCTGCCGGAAACGGTCGACACCGGCGACTGGATCGAGATCGGCCATATCGGCGCCTATTCCATGGCGCTGAGAACCCGCTTCAACGGTTTTTATCCGGACACCTTCGTCGAGGTCGACCAGACTTTCGATGCGGGCGACGCGCCCGAAGGGTTCGCCAGCCTCGAGACAATGGCGGACTGACCCATGGTCGCCGGCAAATGGGCCTCGGTCGGCCTTCTGCTGGTCGCGGAATGCCTTGCCTTGTCGCTCTGGTTCGTGTCGGCCGCCATTCTGCCTGGCATGATGGCGGAAACCGAAATCACGCCGTTCCGGCAGGCCGCCTTGTCGAGCGGCGTGCAACTGGGCTTCGTCGCCGGCGCGCTTGTCTCGGCGGTGCTCGGATTGCCGGACCGCTTCGATCCAAGACGTGTCATGGGCATCGCGGCAGCCCTCGCGGCCGTCGCCAATCTGACGCTCGTCGTCTCCGTGCCGGGCAGCGCCGCCGCCATCGTCGCCCGCTTCGTCACCGGCGCGATGCTCGCCGGCGTCTATCCGGTCGGCATGAAGATCGCGGTCGGATGGGGCGAGAAGGATCGCGGTTTTCTCGTCGGCACGCTTCTCGGCGCGCTGATCCTTGGCAACGCCCTTCCGCATCTCTTCGCCCTGACCGGCGGCGGCGACTGGCGGTCCACCGTGGTGATGGCCTCCGTCGCCGCGCTCATTGCCGCGGGAGCGGCCCAGATGGCCTCCCTCGGTCCCCACCATGCGCGTGCGGCGCGCTTCGATCCGGGCGTCGTCATCACCGCCTGGACCAACAGGAAGATCAGGCTCGCCTATGCCGGCTATTTCGGCCATATGTGGGAGCTCTATTCCATGTGGGCCTGGATCGCCGTCATCGCGGCGCTGTCCTATGCCCGCCACATGCCGGAGGAGCGGGCCGCGACGCTCGCCTCGGTCACGGCCTTCGTCTCGATCGCCGCTGGCGCGGTCATGAGCGTCCTGGCCGGCTGGCGCGCCGACCGCGTCGGCAAGGCGAGGGTGGCGCTGCTCGCCATGGTGGTCAGCGGCGCCTGCGCGATCCTGACCGCCATCGCCTTCGGCGGCCCGGTCTGGATCTTCTTTCTCGTCGTTGTCCTTTGGGGCGCGTCGATCAGCCCGGATTCCGCGCAATTCTCCGCTCTGGTCGCCGACAATTCCCCGGCCCACCAGGCGGGCAGCCTGATGACGCTGCAAACCGCGCTCGGCTTCGCCATGACCTTCTTCACCGTGCAGGCGACCCCGGTGCTCGCCGAATGGTGGGGCTGGCCGCCGGTCATCGCGATCATGGCGCTGGGTCCGGCCTTCGGCATCTACGCCATGGCGCGGCTGAGTGCGACGCCATGACGCTAAGGAACGAAACCGGTCGCTTCAACTTGTCCCATTGTCTGCACCGTAGACAGGCATAGACTCGGCCGCATCAACACGGGAACCTTCCCCATGCCGAAACTCGTTCGTTTCGTCCTGATCAACAGCATTATCGGCATCGTTCTGGGCTGGCTGATCGCCGCTGCGATGGTGCATTTCAACATCGGCAATCTGGGCGACCTGATCAGTCACACCGACCACAAGGTGGCGGCTGTCGCGCTGCTCGGCCTGACCTTCGGCATCACCTTCGGCTTCGCCTATCTGGCGACCGCCGTCATGCTGATCCCAACCAGCAAGGACGATTTCGACAAGCTTTAGGCTGTTTGCAGCCCGCCCAGGCGCGAATTTCGGACGGTCTAGAGAGCGTTGAGCAGTTTCGCCGTCGGCCAGGCATCGGCCGGCATGCCGAGCCGGCGCTGTTCCTCGCGCACCGCGTCGCGCGTGCCGGCGCCGAGAATGCCGTCGATCTCGCCGACATCGAACCCGTCCGCATTGAGCTTGGCCTGCAACTGCTTCATCTGCCCCTGGTTCAGTCCGGGCTCCGGGTTGCCCTCGTTGAAGATCGGCGCGCCGCCGAGCCGGGTGGAAAAATAGGCCGCCGTCAGCACATAGGTCAGCGACTGGTTCCATTCGAGGAACACGCGGAAATTCGGATAGGCGAGGAAGGCCGGCCCCTTGCGGCCCATCGGGATCAGCAGATGCGTGTCGGCGCTGTCCGGCAGCGTGCCGTTGCGCGCGCTGACGCCGCGCGCCTTCCATTCGGAAACGGGCAGGGCTTCATGCAGCCCGGTGTCGTACCATTCCATCTCCGCGGGAAGCTTTACCTCGATCAGCCACGGTTCGTTGGCTCGCCAGCCGAGCGACTGCAGGAAATTGGCTGCGGTCATGATCGCGTCCGGCGCCGAGGTCTTGAGCTTGATCGCGCCGTCGCCGTCGCCGTCGCGTCCCTTGGTCAGATAGTCGTCCGGCAGCACCTGCACCTGGCCGATTTCGCCGGCCCATGCGCCGGTGATGTCGCGCGGCACGACACCGAGATCGATCAGCCGGGCAAGCGAGATCAGCTGCGGGCGGAACAGTTCGGGGCGGCGGCAGTCATGCGCCAGCGTGGCGATCGAGTTGAGCGTGTTGAAATCGCCCTGATAGCCTCCGAAATCGGTCTCCAGCCCCCAAAAGGCGGTGATCACCTCTGGCGCAACGCCGTATTCGGAGCGCGCCCGGTCGAAGGTCGAGGCATATTGCCTCAGTTTCGAGGCCCCGACATCCAAACGGTTCTGCGAGATCAGCCGGCGCGCGAAAGTGGCGAAATCCAGGGTGAACACGCCTTGCGCCCGGTCGCGTTTCAGCACCTCGGGATTGTTCCGCGCGGAGGCGATGGCGTTGAGGCCCGCCTGGCCGACCCCCTCCGCGCGCGCTTCCTCCACCATGGCGTTCCGCCACGCGTCGAAATCGCCGCCGCATGCCGCCTGCGCGAGCGCGCCGCCTGCCGGAAGCATGAGCGCGATCCCGGTCAGCAGCAGGCGTGCATGGGTTTTCACGGCATGGGTTCTCATGGGGGATGTCTCCTGGCGAAAGTCGATGAAATCAGATGCTGTTGGCGGACACCCAGTCGCGCCATTCGGATGCGCTGCCGGCGAATACGTTGATGTCGGTATCGCCCGCCACGCCCGGCACGACGCCGGTCCCCGTATATTGCCAGAACGCCCATTCCCGGCCGGGATAGATGACGCGCGGATGCGCCTTGACCGTACGCAGCCAGAATGTCTCGCCGCGGAAATGTCCGGCGATATTGTGATCGTAGAAATCCGGCGTCGTATAGATCACCGGCCGCTTGCCGTAATGCCGTTCCAGCGCGTCGAGGAAGACCTTCATCTCCGAACGGACGACGGCCGGGGCGGGGCGTTTCTTGCAGGTCGGAGAGGCGTGATTCCATTCCATGTCGAGAACGGGCGGCAGCATGCCGCGTTCCCTCGGAACATGGCGGATAAACCAGCGGGCCTGTTCGATCGCGGGGCGGCAGAAATAGTAGAAATGATAGGCGCCGCGCGGAATGCCGGCGGCCTTGGCCCCGCGCCAGTGGCTCTTGTAGCCGTCGTCGACACGGTCGCCGCCCTCGGTCGCCTTGATGAAGGCGAAGGCCACGCCCCCGCGCCTGGCCTTCTTCCAGTCGATATCGCCCTGGTACTTCGACACGTCGATGCCGTGCACGGCATGGCCATGCGGCGCGCCGCCCTCGAAGGCGTGGACCGGGTCGTTGTCGGCGAATTTGGGCGCCGCCAGCGGCAGAACCGAGTCGGTGAAGTCGTAGGAAATCTGCGAGCAGCCCGAAAGGGTAAGCGCAACGGCGACTGCGAGAATGCGCCACATGTGCGAAAGCACCGATTCGTCCCTTTCTGCCCCAAGCTCTTCTAGCGTAAATTGTCTGTGTCGTCATGGCATCAAGGCAAGAATTATGGTTCTTCCGTGACGGCCCCCCGCGACATTTCGCGGGTCGGTCCGGAAGCGGTTGACGAACGCCGCTTGGCGCGACTTACTCCCCGCCAACAAGAATAATAATGGGGTGGCAGCACATGCGTATCGTCAAGGGAGTCGTCGCTTTACTGGCGGCCGTCATTCTCGGATTTGCCGGATGGCTCTATTTCGCGCCGCCGGACCTGATCCGAGTCGGCTCGCACTATTCGGCGAAGATCGTCTGCTCCAACGTCTTCCTGGCCGGCCGCGATCCGCAAGCGACGCTCGAAACCGATGTCCAGGCGCCCGGCCACTGGCTCCTGCGGCTGATGGATGTCTCCGTTGACCGCACCGCCGGCGTCGTCCGCGCCGGCCTGCTGGGTGTTTTCGGCGGCGGCCTGTCGGTCTATCGCGAGGGGCAGGGCTGTGCGGCCGTCCCGGACGGCGACCTCGAGGCGGTCCGCGCGCAGCCGGCGCCGCCGCCCTCGGAACCGGCCGCGCCGGGCGAGGGCGTCTGGCCGGAAGGCGATACGGTCGAGCCGCTCGAGGATGCCGAACTCTATGCGGTGCTCAATGACGAGGCGCTTGTCGGACCGGGAATGCGCGCCGTGGTGGTCGTCCGCGACGGCCGCATCGTCGGCGAGCGCTATGGCGAGGGCTTCGACGAGAATACGCGCCTACTCGGTTGGTCGATGACCAAATCCGTCACCGGCACGTTGATCGGCCGGTTGCTGCGCGAAGGGCGCATCTCGGTCGACGAGACCGGCTTGTTCGAAAACTGGACGGACGAGCGAAGCGGGATTTCCGTCGCCGACTTGCTCGGCATGGCGAGCGACCTGACCTGGAACGAGGATTACGGCGACGTCTCCGACGTCACCCGCATGCTCTATCTCGAACCCGACATGGCCGGCTTCGCCGCCTCCATGCCGCTCGATACGGAAACGCCCGGCGGGATAGGCGAGGTGTTCGAATATTCCTCCGGAACCAGCGTGATGTTGTCGCGGATCTGGGAGAATGCTTTCGACAGCCCGGCCGAAGCGCTGGCCTTTCCGCGCGACGCCCTGTTCGAACCGCTCGCCATGCGCTCCGCCGTCCTGGAAACGGATGCGCGCGGCACCTTCGTCGGCTCCTCCTACCTCTACGCGACGGCGCGCGACTGGGCGCGGATCGGCCAGTTCCTGTTGCAGCGCGGCGTCTGGAACGGCCGTTCGCTGTTGCCGGTCGGTTTCGTCGACTGGATGGTCGAGCCGCATCCGGCCTCGAATGGCGAATATGGCCGCGGCCATGTCTGGCGTCGCCCGTCCAACGCATGGTTGCCGGGCGACAATCCGGAGCTGCCGGAGGACGCGTTTTTCATGTCCGGCCATGACGGCCAGTCCGTCTCCATCGTCCCGTCGGAAGGTCTGGTGGTCGTGCGCCTCGGCCTGACGCCGACCCGGCTGAACTACAAGCCGGCGTTCCTGGTTCAGGCGCTGATCGATACGCTGGATCGCGCGGAGTGATCGGACCGGGCCTGTCGGGATTCGCGGCTGAATGCGGCGAAAACTGCGTCTTTCGAGAACCGGAGCGCAGCGCACATCGCGGTGCGTGAGCACCGGAAGCGCGGAAAGGCGCTGTTTGCAGCCCGTTCAGGCGAGACTATCGGTGGGCCTTATTCGGGGCGCAGGCCGGTCTCGACGAGCATGCCGCGGTTCTTCGCGACATAGTAATATCCAGCGGAATAGAGCTGCACGGCGCGGTCATGCGAACCGTCCGCGAGCAGCCATGCGCCGCGTAGATATTTGACGCCATATTTGAGATTGGTCTCGGCGTCGTAGAGCCCCGCCGCGTTGCCGCGATATCCCATGGTGCGCGCGGTTTCGGGCTTGATCTGCATCAGGCCGTAATGGCCGCCATTGCGCGCCTGCGGATTGTAGGTGCTCTCGCGCTTGACCACGCGATGCACCAGCGCCTCCGGCACGTCATATTCGCGCGAATAGCGGCTGATCATGGAATCGATCGGACGGCGCGTTTTCGGCCCGGACAAAGCGGCCGGCTGCGCATAGGCCATCCCGCTGAACTTCTCCACATCCATCGCCTGCTCCTCGGCAAGCGACGGCGCGGCCACGGCCGCCGGCGCGATCGACAGCGTATCGACGACTCCATCCGCCGTGCAGCCGGCAAGGCCCGTCATGCAAAGCGCCGCGGCGATCGCGGGCAAGCGATTGGCAATGGGATTGGCAGTCGGCATACGCTGAACCTGAAAGTGTCCGTTTTGCGAGCCTGTCGGCCCTTTGGGGCTCTTTCAGGGCAAAATGGGCGGAATCAGGGCAGGGCCTGTGGAATTCCTACTCCGGCCAGCATCCGTGAATGCCGTCGTCGCCTGCATCGCATTTCCAGACGGAACATGCATGCTCATCAGAATTGCGTCACAGAGCCAGCGGAACAGTACACATTCGCAGCAAACTACGAGGCATCGAGCAATTTGCTGGCGAGTCTGTGGCTGTCTCAGTAGGATTGAAAGTGGAAAAAATGCAGACTATCTCTTGAATGGAGAGGGCAAGGAGGTCGGTGATGTCGCGCAAGGGTCAGCATGTCGTTCCTAACGACGGTAAATGGAGCGTCCGTAAATCCGGAGCGTCAAGAGCAACCGAGACATTCGAGACGCAAGGTGAAGCCATCCAGCGGGCTCGCGATATCGCGAGAAATCAGGGCTCCGAACTGTACATTCATGGTCGCGACGGGCGCATCCGTGAGAGAAATACCTACGGTAAGGATCCTTTCCCGCCGAAGGGATGACCGTCAGCAATCAGAACGTATTCATCAATTGCCCTTTTGACACCGAATACGAACCCGTTCTGCAGGCCATCCTTTTCACCGTCTTACGATTAGGTTTCAATCCGAGACTGGCTTCAGAATCGCTCGACAGTGCAGAGACGAGGCTCACGAAAATCTGCGAGCTGATCGCGGTTTCGAAATACTCTATCCACGATCTGAGTCGTTGTATCGCCAAAGAGAAGGGCGAGCATTTCAGACTCAACATGCCGTTCGAACTCGGTATCGACTATGGTTATCGCCAATATGTGGGCGGTACAGGCGAGCAGAAACGCTTCCTCATCCTCGAAGAGGAGAGGTATCGTTATCAAGCGGCACTCTCCGATATTTCCGGCTGTGACATCCGCTATCACAAGGCCGATCCGCAGAAGGCTGTCCGTGCTGTAAGGGGGTGGCTTGTTGCCGAGGCCGATGCCGAAGACCTCGGACCATCGCATATTTGGGGCGAGTATCAGGACTACCAGGAATGGTATTACGAGATGAAACTCGCAGCTGGCCACAGCGAGGAGGATATTCAAGAGTATCCTACGCCCGAGGTGTTGGCCGCCATGAAGCAGTGGAATGCTATCGGCCGCCCGACCTCCTACAATTAATCCGGCAGATACCCTCCCGGCGTCGGCGTCGTCACGATGACCGCTTCGCCGGCCTTCACGGACGTCTGGTCGCAATGCTTCAATTTCTCCAGCGTCCCGTCGAGCCGGCGGATTTCGGTCTTGCCGCATTCGCCGTCGCCGCCGCCGTCGAGCCCCTTTGGCGGGTTGATCCGGTGCGATGACAGGATCGCGCATTCCATGTCTTCGCGGAACCGCAGCACGCGCCGCGTCCCGTCGCCGCCATGGTATTGTCCGCCGCCGCCGGAGCCTTTCCGGATCGAGAATTCCTCGACCACGATCGGGTAGCGCATTTCCAGGATTTCCGGGTCGGTCATGCGCGTATTCGTCATATGCGTGTGCACGCCCGACGCGCCTGCGAAGCCGCGCCCGGAGTTCATCTTGCCAGCCGGCGCGCCGGAGCAGATCGTCTCGTAATTCTGGTAGCGCGCATTGCCGTAGGTCAAATTGTTCATCGTCCCCTGCGCATTCGCCAGCGCATCAAGCGCATAGAGCAGGCAGTTCGCTACATGCTGGCTCGTCTCCGTATTGCCGGCGACGACGGCGGCAGGGTAGCTCGGTTTCAGCATGCAGCCGTCGGGAATGACGATGTTGAGCGGTCGCAGGCACCCGGCATTCATCGGGATATTGCCCTCGACCATCAGCCGGAACACGTAAAGCGTCGCCGCGCGCGCAACCGGCTCCGGCGCGTTGAAATTGTTCTTTTCCATCGGCGACGTCCCGGTGAAGTCGACGGTCGCCTCGCGCTTTGCCTTGTCGACGGTGATCTTGACCTTGATCACCTGGCCGTTGTCGGTCGGATACTCCGCCTCGCAATCGGCCAGCGCGTCGATTACGCGGCGCACGCTTTCCTCGGCATTGTCCTGCACGTGGTTCATATAGGCCTGCACGACGGGCAAGGTGAAATGGCCGACCATCTTCCGAAGCTCGGCGACGCCCTTCTCGTTGGCGGCGATCTGGGCGCGCATGTCGGCGAGGTTCTGTTCCGGGTTGCGCGCCGGCCAGGGGTGGTCGGTCAGGAGCTTGATGAAGGCCGCGCCGCGCAGCCGCCCGTCCTCGACCAGCTTGAAATTGTCGATCAGCACCCCTTCCTCGTCGACATGGGTCGCGCGCGGCGTCGCCGAGCCCGGCGCCATGCCGCCAATATCCGCATGGTGGCCGCGCGAGGCGACGAAGAACAGGATATCTTCGCCCGCCTCGTCGAACACCGGCGTTACCACGGTGATGTCGGGCAGGTGGGTACCGCCATTATAGGGCGCGTTCAGCGCGTAGACGTCGCCCGGCTTCATGTCCGGGTTCTGCCGGATGATCGATTCCACCGAGCGGTCCATCGAGCCCAGATGCACCGGCATGTGCGGCGCGTTGGCCACCAGCGCGCCGGTATGGTCGAACACCGCGCAGGAGAAATCGAGCCGCTCCTTGATGTTCACTGACGAGGCGGTGTTTTGCAGCGTTACGCCCATCTGCTCGGCGATCGACATGAACAAATTGTTGAACACTTCCAGCATCACCGGATCGGCCTGTGTGCCGATCGGCGCGGCTCGGTCTTTCGCCTCGAAGCGCGTCAGCAGCAGCTGGTTGTTGCCGGTGACCTCCGCTTGCCAGCCCGGTTCCACCACGATGGTCTGGTTGTCCTCGACGATGATCGCCGGCCCCTTCACCCGGTCGCCGGGGACGAGGGGATCGGCGGCGTCGGCCGTGCGCAAATAGAGGCCCGCATCGCACCATGCGCCGCCCATGTAAGCCTTCTGTCCGTGCCCGGCCTCGCGCTCGCGCGCCTCCGGCGGCGTTTCGACCTCGGTTTCCGCGTGTTCGGGAATAGCCTCCGACGCCTCGATGCCGACCGCCTCGACGATCAGCCCGCGCGATGGATCGGTGAAGCCGAATTGCGCCATATGTGCCGCCTCGAAATCCTTCGCCGCCTTGTCGAGGTCCTTGCCGTCATAGGGCACTTCGATGGTCGTGTCGGTGCCGGAATAGCGCAGATGCAGGACCGGCTGCGTCGTAATGCCGTCCGCCTCGATACCCTGCGTCTCCAGTTCGCCGCTCGCATCCCCCGTCAGGTCCCCGATCAGCCCGTCGATCGCCGCGCGGCTCTTTTCCTCCAGCGGCTCGACCAGCGCGTGCTGGCGCGAGGCGTAGGTCTTCGAAAGCCCGATGCCATAGGCCGACAGCAGGCCGGAATAGGGATGGATCAGCACCGCCTTCATGCCGAGCGCGTCGGCGACGAGGCAGGCATGCTGGCCGCCCGCGCCGCCGAAACAGTTGAGCGCATAGCCGGTCACGTCATAGCCGCGCTGAACCGAGATCTTCTTGATCGCGTTCGCCATGTTCTCGACCGCGATGGTGATGAACCCCTCCGCGACTTCCTCCGGCGTCCGCCCGTCGCCGACCTTCTGCGCCAGCGCGCGGAACCGTTCGCGCACGGTCTCCGCGTCGAGCCGCTCGTTCTGCTCCGGCCCGAAGATCGCCGGGAACTGCATCGGGTCCAGCTTGCCGGTCATCACGTTCGCGTCGGTGACGGTCAGCGGGCCGCCGCGCCGATAGGCGGCGGGGCCGGGATTGGCGCCCGCCGAATCCGGCCCCACCTGGAACCGCCCGGCCTCGTAGTGCAGGATCGAGCCGCCGCCGGCAGCCACCGTGTGGATGCGCATCATCGGAGCGCGGATGCGCACCCCCGCGACCTCGGTGTCGAAGGCGCGCTCATAGCTCCCCGCATAATGCGCGACATCGGTCGACGTGCCGCCCATGTCGAAGCCGATCACGTCGTGATAGCCCTCGGCCTTCGCCGTCTCCACCATCCCAACCACGCCGCCGGCCGGACCGGAGAGGATGGCATCCTTTCCCTGGAACAGGTCGGCCGCCGTCAGTCCGCCCGAAGACATCATGAATTGCAGCCGCGTGCCGCCCGGGTGGTCGGAAACGCCAAGCTCGCTCGCGACCTGGTCGACATAGCGCCTGAGGATCGGCGACAGATAGGCGTCGACCACCGTCGTGTCGCCGCGCCCGACCAGCTTCGCCAGCGGCGAGACCTTGTGGCTGACGGAGATCTGCGAGAATCCCATCATTTCCACCATCTCCTCCGCCGCCAGCTCATGCGCCGGATGCGCCCAGGCATGCATGAAGGCGATGGCGACGGCCTCGATGCCCTCGTCATAGGCCGTTCGAACCGCGATCTCGATCGAGGCGAGATCCACCGGCGTCTCCACCGTCCCGTCGGCGAGCACGCGTTCCGGTACCTCGATCACCCGCTCGTAGAGCTGTTCGGGCAGGATGATTTCCTTGGCGAAGATATCGGGCCGTGCCTGGTAGGCGATGCGCAGCGCATCCCGGAAACCCTTGGTGATCAGCAGCAGCGTGCGGTCGCCCTTGCGTTCCAGCAGCGCGTTGGTCGCGACCGTGGTGCCCATGCGCACCGTGCCGATCCGGACCGCCGGCACCGGCTGGCCCTTCGGCACGCCGAGCAGGTCGCGAATGCCCTGAACGGCGGCGTCGCGATAGGCTTCCGGGTTTTCCGACAGCAGCTTGTAGGGATGGATGGTGCCGGCCGGGTCCACGCCGAGGACATCGGTGAAAGTGCCGCCGCGGTCGATCCAGAAATCCCACCTGTCGCTCATTCGTCGCTCCTGTTGTGTTCGCGGTTTTGTGGAGGAGATTGCCGGCACGGGCAACCCTTGCCGGCGCACCGTGTGTAGCCGCCCCTTTGTTACAGCCCGTGAGATTCATTGAACGCGCGGCAGGAACCCATCGCGCCGACCGCCGTTGGGTTGGCGACAACAACAAAACAGTGAGGTATGACACAATGCGTAAGCTGCTTCTCTCCACCGTTTCCGCCGCCGCCCTGATCGCGCTTGGCGCCTGCAGCGACGAAACCGCGCAGAACACCGACAACAACCCGGCCGCCGTCGAAGACACCGCGAGTGTCGATACAACCATCCCGTCCGCCGACGATCAGACGACCACGGCCGATAACGGCATGACCGGCGAGACCATGACCGACCAGACCATGTCCGGCGACGACACGCAGATGCAGGCGGGTGCCGAGACCGGCAACGACACCATGCCGACGGGCGATACGTCCGCGACCGCTGACGCCTCCGCGACAGCCGATGTCGAGGAAGCCAGACAGGCCGTGGCCGATGCGCGCGACGCCATCCAGAGCCAGTCGGAATCGGCGGCCGTTCAGGCGTTGATCGAGGTCGAGCGCGCGATCGACAATCTCTCAGATCCGCGCGAGGCGCAGCAGGCCGTCGACGAGACCCGCAACCAGGTCATCGAGGGCAATTTCGAAGCCGCGCTCGCATCGCTCAGCGATGTCGAGATGGCGATCGACGCCAGCGCGCAGGCTTCCGCCGACACGTCGGTATCGGACGAAACGACGGCCAGCACCACAGAATAACAACAAGGCCGTTTGTTTGAGAAACGCCCGGGTCCGAAACCCGGGCGTTTTTGCGTTCCCGACCGACATCGCCGTGGCGCAAACGCCCTTACATCGCCACCGGCCATCGGCTATGAGAAGCCATGTCGATCTGGGTCCGAATCTCCGATTTCGTCTCCACGAAAGCGACCACCGCCCTGTCCGGGCTGGTGGAAACCGTGCGCACGGCCTTTGCCGGCGATCCGGCGACCCGCCGCCGCGTCGCCTTTTCCATCGCCATGATCGCCTTGTCCGCGAAGATGGCGAAGGCGGACGGCATCGTTACCAATTCCGAGGTCGACGCGTTCCGCGAGATCTTCGAAATCCCCGCCGATGACGCGCGACGCGTGGCCGGCCTCTACAATCTCGCCAAGCAGGATGTCGCCGGTTACCGTGCCTATGCCGAGCAGGTCGCGTCGCTGTGCGGCACAGGCTCGCCGGATTGCCCGCTGCTGATCGACGTTCTCGACGGCCTGTTCCACATCGCCAAGGCGGACGGCGTCATCCACTCCAAGGAACTGGATTTCCTCACCGACGTCGCCGGCATTTTCGGCATCTCCGGAACGGCCTTCGAGCGGATCGTCGCCCGTCATGTCGACAAGGGACACCGCGATCCCTGGCGCATTCTCGGCCTGGAGCCGGGCGTCGGCCATGCGGAAGCGCGGCGGCGCTACCTGCAGCTGGTGCGCGACAACCATCCGGACCAGCTCATGGCGCGCGGCCTGCCGGAAGAGTTCCTCAAGATCGCCAATGATCGCATCGCCGCCATCAACGACGCTTGGGAAGTGATCGAACCGGAGCTTAAACGCGGATGAATGACGCGCCCTTCGCGCCGGATTTCACCTCTGCCTCGGTCCGCTTTTCGCCCAATACCGGCGAGCGCGTGGGCGGCGGGCCGGTCGATATCCTGCTGCTGCACTATACTGAAATGGAATCGGGAAAGATCGCCGAGAACTGGCTTTGCGACCCGCAAAGCGAGGTGTCCTGCCACTACATCGTCCATGAGGACGGGTGCGTGGTCCAGATGGTGCCGGAAGCGCTGCGGGCGTGGCACGCCGGTCGCAGCTGCTGGAAGGGCGAAACAGACATCAATTCCCGCTCCATCGGCATCGAGATCGTCAATGGCGGCCATGAATACGGGCTTCCGGCCTTTCCCGACATGCAAATCGAAGCCGTGATCGCCCTGTCGCGCGACATTCTTGCCCGCAATGCGATTCCGCCGGAGCGGGTGCTGGCGCATTCGGACGTGGCGCCGGGCCGCAAGCGCGACCCGGGAGAATTGTTCCCGTGGGGCCGGCTCGCCGCCGCAGGCGTCGGCCATTGGGTGGAGCCGTCGGCGCTTGGCGGCGGGCGCTTCTTTTCAACCGGCGATACCGGCCAGCCCGTCGAGGCGCTGCAATCCATGCTGGCGATGTATGGCTACAACGCCGACATCACCGGCGCCTTCGACGAAAAGACTGCCGCGGTGGTCGCCGCGTTCCAGCGCCATTTCCGCCCGGCGCGCGTCGATGGTGTCGCGGACGCCTCGACCATCGAAACCCTGCACCGGCTGCTCAGCGCGCTTCCCGCCTTGTCGTGACCGCGTCGATCCTGCGGTTCAGGAAGGCGTCCATTTGGGCGAGGCTCGCCTTGCCCTGCGCCGTGGGCCAGCACTGGAAGACGTGGCAGCCGCCCGGATAAATCCCGAGTTCGACGCCGTTTCCGGCGGCGTGCCAGCGCTGCGCCATCATCATCGTGTCGTCGATCAGCAAATCCTTCGTTCCGCACGTGAAGAGCGCCGGCGGCATGCGGTCGAGCGTCGCATAGAGCGGCGAGATGTCCGGATCGCGCCGGTCCCGCGCATCTCCGAGGAGAAGGGCGGTACTGTGCACGACATCCGCCGTTTCCAGCACAAGCGGCTCTTCGCCCCAGTTGCGCACGCTCGGCGTGCCGCCGAGATCGTAGCAGCCGCAAACGAGGTTGGCCGCATGGAAAGGCCACAGCCCGTGGCGGTCGCGCAGGCGCAGCAACGTCACGGCCGCGAGATGCCCGCCCGCCGATTCCCCGCCGATCGCGAGGAAGCCGTGCGGCAGGTCGTGACCGGTGTCCCTCAGCAGCCAGAGCGCCGCCGCTTCACAGTCGTCCGGCGCGTCGGGCCAGGGGTGTTCAGGCGCCAGCCGGTAGTCGACGGAAACCGTGACCAATCCCGTATTCTCCGCGATCCGCCTCAGCCTCTCGTCGTTCTCGGACGGCGAACCCATCGACCATCCGCCGCCGTGAATATGCAGATAGGTGCCGCGCGCCGGCCGGCCGCGCGGTCGCAGCACGCGGAGCGGAATGTCGCGCCCGCCCGGGCCGGCGGCGAGGAAGATCTCGGCGTCGGGATCGGGCGCACAAAGCGGAAAAATGCTCTGTCCGGCTGCCCGACGCGTGCGCACCACCGCCGGCGGCGTCGCCCGGCGGTCGGGAACGGCGGACAGCGTCTCGACGATGCGGGCGTTGAGCGCGCGCGCCTCCGCCGGGATGTTCTCCTCGGCGAACACCGACGCCTCGGGCCATTTCGGATCGGCAAACTCGGTCATCGCGATATCTCCTCCGGCGCATACATGCCGATGAGGCACCAATAACGGTTTTTCCAAACGTTTCCCGCCCGTTTCGCTGAAATTTTCTCTCTCGATGCCCGAGATCGCGGCCCTTGCCTTGACAGCACATGTCCTGCCGCCGTCATAATCGGTTTAAATCGGCCGGAGGATTCCGGGCGATTCGGGGGAGCGTGGACGATGGCGGTACATATTCTGGTTGCGGATGATCATCCCTTGTTCAGGGACGCAATCAAGTCTGCCATCAGCATTCCGATGGGGGACGATCTCGAGCCGCCGGTGATAAGCGAGGCCGAGGATTTTGGGTCCGCTATGGCGGCCCTCAATGACAATCCCGACACCGATCTGGTCCTGCTCGATCTTTCCATGCCCGGTTCGAGCGGTCTCTCCGCTTTGGTTTCCGTGCGGGCGACTTATCCGGCGGTCCCCGTCGTCGTCATCTCCGGCACCGACGATGTCTCTACCGTCCGCCGCTCGATCGACCTCGGCGCGTCGGGCTTTATCTCCAAATCCGCGCGCACAGATGTGATCCGCCAGGGCGTCACCGATGTGCTGGCCGGCGAGATCGCATTGCCCGAGGGCATGAATCTCGGGTCCGAGCACGATGCGGAAATCGAAGACCTGATCCGCCGCATCCGCACGCTGACGCCGCAGCAGGCGCGCGTGCTCGGCATGCTGGGCGAGGGGCTTTTGAACAAGCAGATCGCCTATGAACTCGGCGTCTCCGAGGCCACCATCAAGGCCCATGTCTCGGCGGTGCTGCAGAAGCTGAATGTCGACAGCCGCACCCAGGCGGTCATCCTTCTGTCGAAGATCGGCTCCGACATGCTGCGCGACGACGCCGACGAAGCCTGACTATTCGGCCGCCGCGCGTTCCTGCGCGACACTCGAAAGCAACGCTCGCAGCGCCGCCGGCTTCAGCGGCTTGTTGAGAATATGGATCTCCGCATTGGCGGCGGCCGCGCGCAAGGGCGCCGAGCGGTCGGCCGTGGCGAGGATCGCGAACATGTGCGGCGCGAGCCGGGAGCGAACGGCGGCGATGACATCGAGGCCGTTATGACCCTCGTCGAGATGGTAATCGGCAATGATCACGTCGGGCACCGCGGCGGCCTTGGAGATCTCCTTCAGCAGGCTCTTCTGCGTCGGCGCGGCGATGACCTTGGCGCCCCAGCCCTCCAGCAGCACGCGCATGCCCGACAGGATCGTCTCCTCGTTGTCGATGCACGCGACGACCATCCCGGCGAGAACCTGGCGCGACGCCGCGGTGCGGGTGACGCGCGCCGGCTTGGCGGTCAGTTCCGCTTCCGTGCGCGGGATGCGCACCGAGAACATCGTGCCCTTGTTCTGCCGCGACTTCATCTCGATCGTCAGGCCGAGCACGCGCGAGATACGGTCGACGATCGAAAGCCCCAGGCCCAGCCCGCTGGCGATGCGCGCGCCTTCCGACAGCCGCTCGAATTCGCGGAAGACCGTCTTCGCCTTCTTCGACGAGATGCCGATGCCGGTGTCGTGGACGCAGATCAGCGCGTCGTCGCCGTCGCTGCGCACGCCGACCAGCACCTTGCCGGTCTTGGTGTATTTCAGCGCGTTGGAAACGAGGTTCTGCACCAGCCGGCGCAACAGGTTCCGGTCGGATTCGACCACCGCCGAGGACGGCACGACAACGAATTCCAGCCCCTTTTCGTCGGCGAGCGGCTGGAAGTCGGTCTTGACCTGCGCCAGCACCTCGCCGAGCGAGAAGACCGACGGGTTCGGCGTCATCGCGCCCGCGTCGAGCCGCGAGATGTCGAGCACCGCGCCGATGATGTTCTCCACCGCCTGCAGGGACGAGTCGATCTTCACGGCGATTTCGCGGTCCGGCGACCGTTTGCCGGTGGTCCGCTCCACCAGCGATGACGTGTAGAGGCGCGCGGCGTTGAGCGGCTGCGAGATATCGTGGCCGGCGGCGGCAAGGAAGCGCGTCTTGCCGAGATTGGCTTCCTCGGCCAGCGCCTGCGCGCGCGCCAGCTCGCGGTTGACCGTGGTCAGTTCGGCGGTGCGCGCCGCGACGCGGTGCTCCAGGCTTTCCTTGGCGCGCTGCAGCGCCTCGTCCGCCTCCACGCGGCCGGTGATATCCGTATAGGTGACGACGATGCCGCCGTCCGGCATCGGGTTGGAGCGGATTTCGAGGATCCGCCCGCCGCGCCGCATCGGCAATTGCCACGCCCGCTTGAAGGAGGCGATGTTGTTGACCGCGTCGAGCGCCGTCTGCTCGTCGATCTGCTCGTCGGCGACGAGGCGCTCCGTGATCAGCTTCAGCGGGTAGCCGAACTGGCCCATCGCGCTCGGCAGGCCGAGAAGCGCGCGGAACTGCGTGTTCCAGTTGGTCAGCCGCAGATTGTTGTCGAAGACCGAGATGCCCTGGTCCATCTGGTTGAGCGCCATCTGCAGCAGGTCGCGGTTCTGCTGCAAGGCCTCCGACGCGTCGTCGAGCAGCTGCACGGTCTCGCGCGAGGACGCGCCGTCCTTCTCGAACAGCAGCGACAGCACCAGCCGCGCCGAGGACGAGCCGACGGCCGAGGCGAGGATCTGCTCGGCATAGCGCACGACGGTGATGTCGGTGGTCTGCCGTCCGTCGAGCAGCCGTCCCTCGCGTTCCTCGAAGGCGGCGAAGGCGCGCTCGGTGCGTTCCCGCCCGACATAGCGCGACAGCGTCGTCTTCAGGTCGCTGATCGTGATGGTGGTGCGGAAGCGGCGGATCTTCACGCCCTGCGGCTGGTCATGCGGCACGAAGGTCAGCGCCTGCAGCCTTTCCAGCGGCGACTGGTCGCGGGTCAGCGAGCCGAAGAACAGCAGCACGACATTGACCAGCAGGCTCCAGAACACGCCATGGTCGAGCGGCGCCGCCTGCAGGCCGAACAGCGACTGCGGCCTGAGCGCGTCGACGCCGAAAATGCCGTTGCTGATGAAGGGATGCTCGCCGCCGAGCAGGGTCGGCAGCAGCAGCGTGTAAGTCCAAACGACGAAGCCGGCGCCCATGCCGAGCAGCGCGCCGCGCGCATTCGCGCCCCGCCAGAACAGGCCGATCACCAGCGCCGGGGCGAATTGCGCCACCGCCGCGAACGACAACAGGCCGATCGCGGCAAGCTGCGTCGAGTCCGCCGCCGCGCGGTAATAGGCGAAGGCCGCGATCAGCATGATGAAGATCGAGACGCGCCTTATGTTGAGGATCACCCGCGTCCAGTCGCCCGAATCCCGGCGCAGCCGGCCGCCGAAGCGCCACAGCATCAGCGGAATCACGAGATCGTTGGAGATCATGATCGCCAGCGCCACCGAGGCGACGATCACCATCGCGGTCGCCGCCGACAGCCCGCCCGTGAAGGTCAGGAAGGCGAGGAAATCCTGTCCCGCCGACAGCGGCAGCGCCAGCACGTAGGAATCCGGCGACACCTCCGGCCCGAGATGCAGCATGCCGGCGACGGCCAGCGGCAGGACCAGCAGGTTGATGACGACGAGATAGAGCGGGAACAGCCAGATCGCCCGCCGCAATTCGGATTCCGAGCGGTTCTCGACCACGGTGACATGGAATTGCCGGGGCAGGGCCAGGATCGCCGAGGCGCTGAGCAGCGTCATCACGATCCAGGTCGCGGGCGAACTGCCGTTCGAGATCGCCGAGACGACGCGCTCGTCATGGCGGATCGCGTCGATGATCGGCCCCGGCCCGTCGAACATGAACAGCACCACCGCGCCGCCGACCATCAGGAAGACGGCGATCTTGACCAGCGATTCCAGCGCCACGGCGAGGATCAGCCCGTCCTGGTGCTCGGTGGCGTCTGCATGGCGCGTGCCGAACAGGATGGCGAAGACGGACAGAAACAGCGCGACGATCAGCGAGATGTCGACATGGAAGGTCTGCTGCGCGGAATCGAAGACGTCGTAATGGTGCGCCATCAGCGTCACCGAATCCGAGATCGCCTTCAATTGCAGCGCGATATAGGGCACCGTTCCGATCACCGCGATCACCGCCGCCAGCGCCGCCACCCAGGCGTTCTTGCCGTAGCGCGACGCCAGGAAATCCGCGATCGAGGTGATCTTCTCGGATTTCGACAGGGTGATCATCCGCTCGATCAGCTTGTAGCCGAGCGTGAAGACGAGGATCGGCCCGAGATAGATCGTGAAGAACTGGAAGCCGGCCTGCGAGGCGACGCCCACCGAGCCGAAGAATGTCCAGGACGTGCAATAGACGGCAAGGCTGAACGCATAGATGTTCGGCCTCGGCAGGTTGCTCGGCCCGCCGCGCGACTTGCGGTCGCCATAGGCGGCTACGGCGAACAGGATCGCCAGATAGCCGAGCGCCACAATGATGATCAGGCCGCCTTGCATCGCCCCTCCCGGATGTCGCGCCATTCAATCAGAACGGCGGCGGGCAGTCTAACATCTTGCCGGTTTAAAACGATTAATTGTGGGTTAACAATAAGAGGACTTTCAAATGCACCTTCCGTTGCGCCATATGGAGGGCGCGATTTCGAGCGGGTGGCGCGGTTTAATCGCAACGAGCAAGGCGGAGGGAAGTTCATGCTCAACGAATTCAAGGAGTTTATTGCCAAGGGCAATGTCATGGACCTTGCCGTCGGCGTCATCATCGGCGGCGCCTTCGGAGGCATCGTCAAATCGCTGACGGATGACATCATCATGCCGATCGTCGGCGCCATCTTCGGCGGCTTCGACTTCACCAATTATTTCATCCCGCTCGCCTCCGGCGTCGACGCGACGACGCTCGACGCGGCGCGCGAGCAGGGCGCGGTGCTCGCCTATGGCAGCTTCGCCACCCAGGTGATCAACTTCCTCATCCTCGCCTGGATCATCTTCATGATGGTCAAGGCCGTGAACAATCTGCGCCGCAAGGAAGAACCGGCCCCCGAGGCGCCGCCCGCGCCGCCGGCCGACGTTCAGCTGTTGACAGAAATACGCGATCTCTTGAAAAAGTAATCGCCGCGAAAATCGTGTCGCAAGCACCCCGGCCATTCGGCCGGGGTTTTCGTTTCAGCTCCTGGATAGGTCCATGACCAGTCACATGCCGTCGCTCGATGCCTTCAACCTGCGCGCCGAAGCCCGCGATGCGCCGGCAAGCGGCATCGTCGCCGTGTTCCAGCACGCGCGCGGCAAGGCGGGCCTGATCCCGCTCTGGGTCGGCGAGGGCGATCTCGGAACGCCGGATTTCATCGCGGGCCCGGCCGCGAACGCGCTGACCGGCGGAGAGACCTTCTACACCTGGCAGCAGGGCATTCCCGAACTGCGCGCCGCGCTCGCCCGCTATTACGGCCGCCATTTCGGCATCGACAGCGGACCGAACGACTATATCGTCGTCGGCTCCGGCATGCAGGCGATCCAGCTTGCCCTTCAGGCGGTCGCCGGCGCGGGCGACGAATGCGTCTATCTTTCGCCCGCCTGGCCGAATTTCGCCGCCGCGCTGGAGATCGCCGGCGGCAAGGCCGTCCCCGTCACGCTCGATTTCTCCGAAAACGGCTGGACGCTCGATCTGGAGCGTTTCGAGGCGGCGATCACGCCGCGCACCCGTGCGCTGTTCATCAACACGCCGTCCAATCCGACCGGCTGGGCCGCCGACCGCGATACGCTCGCAGCGATCCTGGAAATCGCCCGCCGGCGCGGAATCTGGATCATCGCCGACGAGATTTACGCGAAATTCTGGTATGGCGAGGGTGAACGGGCGCCGTCCTTCCTCGATGTCCAGGCGCCGGAAGACCGCATCCTCTACGTCAATTCCTTTTCCAAGAACTGGGCCATGACCGGCTGGCGGGTCGGCTGGATCAAGGCGCCGCCGCCGCTGATGCCGGTGCTTGAAAACCTTGTCCAGTATTCGACCTCCGGAGTGCCGCAATTCCTGCAGCGCGGTGCCGTCGCGGCGCTCGACGAGGGCGACGATTTCATCGCGAGCCAAGTCGCTCGCGCGGCGGAAGCGCTTGATATCGTGACGAAAAGCCTCTCCGCGACCGGCAAGGTCCGCTTTGCCCGGCCGAGCGGCGCGTTCTACCTGTTCTTCGCCATCGACGGCGTGACGGACTCGATGCAGAGCGCGATGCGCCTCGTCGATGAAACCGGTGTCGGCCTTGCCCCTGGCGTCGCTTTCGGGGCGGGCGGGGAAGGGTTCTTCCGGCTCTGCTTCAACCGCGATCTCGGTCAGATCGCCGAGGCCTCCCGGCTTTTGCAGGCTTATATTTCGGAATCTTTTTGAGGAAGCGTACCGAAACGTAACCAATTCCTGCTAGATTGCCCGCCGCAAGGAAGGCCAGAACGGGATTTAGGGGATGCAAGCCAGCCTGACGCAGGTCAAACGCGCGATTCTGGAAATCGGCGTTTTCTCGTTTCTCGTAAACGCGCTCATGCTGGTCATGCCGCTCTACATGCTGCAGGTCTATGACCGCGTCCTGCCGTCGTCGAGCCTCGAAACGCTGCTGTTCCTGTCGATCATCGCCGCCTTCGCGCTCGGCCTGCTGGCCGTGCTCGAATTCGTCCGCGCGGTCTACGCCAACCGCATTGCCGCGCGCCTCGACGTCTCGAAGAGCCGCGAAGCGATGATGGCGGCGATGGACTCGCCGCGCGCGCCGCTCGGCGACATCCAGACCTTGCGCGACTTGTCCACCGTGCGCGGCTTCATCGCCTCCCGGTCGGCCTTCGCGCTGTTCGACCTGCCGTTTTCGCCGCTCTTCATCTGCCTTCTTTACCTGATCCATCCGGTCCTGTTCGCGCTGACGCTCGGCGGTGCCGTCATCCTGGCCGGCGTCGCCTATGCCAACCAGCTGGCCAGCGCCGAAGCGGTTCGCCGGTCGTCGACCAACAACATCGCCGCCATGATGACCGCGCAGTCCTTCGTGCGCAACGCCGAGACCCTGCGCGCCATGGGCATGATGGGCAACGCGATCGCGGCCTGGGGTCGCCAGCACGCGCCCTCGCTCGCCGCAAGCGACGACGTTACCCGCATCAACGCATTGTTTGCGGGCTTGTCGCGCTTTCTGCGCCTCGGCCTGCAGATCGCCATCCTCGGCACCGGCGGCCTGCTTGTCCTGCGCGGCGAGATGACCGCCGGCATGATTTTCGCGTCCTCCATCATCTCGGGCCGCGGTTTGCAGCCGATCGACCAGGTGATCGGCGGCTGGCGCCAATTCGTCGAGGTCCGCGGCGCGTGGCAGCGTTTCGTCAAGGCCACCGCTGGCCGCAAGGCCGAGAAGCCGCGCACCGAATTGCCGTCGCCCAACGGTCGCATCGACGCCGAGGGGCTTGTCTATTTCGCGCCGAATGCCGGGCCGGACTCCAAGCCCATCATCAAGCGCCTCACATTCAAGATCCCGGCTGGCGGTGTCGTCGGCGTGATCGGTCCGAGCGGGGCCGGCAAGTCGACGCTGGCGCGGCTCCTGGTCGGCGCCATCCAGCCGCGCGCCGGCATCGTGCGCATGGATGGCGCGGACATCCGCAACTGGGATCCGGAAATCCTCGGCCGCCATGTCGGCTACCTGCCGCAGGACGTGGAGCTCTTGCCCGGCACGATCGGCGAGAACGTCGCCCGTTTCTCGCCGGACAGCAGCGACGAGAAGGTCGTCGCGGCGGCGCTTCGGGCCCATGTCCACGATCTCATCCAGGAATTGCCGGAAGGCTATGACACGGTCATCGGACCGCAGGGCCTCGTCCTGTCCGGCGGACAGCGCCAGCGCGTCGGTCTGGCGCGCGCCTTTTACGGAAAGCCGCGTTTCCTCGTGCTCGACGAACCCAACGCCAATCTGGATGCCGATGGCGACAGGGCGCTCGAAATGGCGCTTGAAGAGGCGCGGGACGCCGGAACCACCGTCTTCATCGTCACGCAGCGCCGTTCGATCATCGACAAGGTCGACGCCGTTTTGATGCTGCGGGACGGGGAAATCGAGGATTACGGACCGCGCGACGAGGTACTGGCGCGCCAGAACAAGAAAGCCGCCGAGGAAGCGGCGCGCCGCAACCGGGCCGCCAATGTCAATTCCGACGCCGATGCCGCCCAGAATCCTGCGGCCGAAAAGCAAAAATCTCCCTTTGCCGGATTCGGACCCGGACTGCGGCCGATCGCGGCGGAGCCTGCTGAACGGAAGAAGGCCCGATGAGCGAACCCGTGGATCACAGCAATGACTGGACGCGTCTCGTCAAGACCGGCACCACCAAGGTGGCGCTGCTTGGCTATCTCGCCGTCATCACCTTTGTCGGCGTGTTCGGCGTCTGGGCGGCGACCGCGCCGCTGAAGGGCGCGGCGATCGTCTCCGGCGTCATCGCCGCGGCGGGGCAGAACCAGATCATCCAGCATCTGGAAGGCGGCATCATCCGCGAGGTTCATATCCACGAGGGCGATCACGTCTCCGCCGGCGATCCGCTCTTCACCATGGACGACACCCGCGCCCGCGCCGCGCTGAACACCAATATGAAGCAATGGATCAACCTGCGCGCCCGCAAGACGCGGCTCGAAGCCGAGCGCGACAGCGCCCAGGCCGACGTCTTCTTCAACGACAAGTCGGCGGCGGCCGGGGATAACAGCGATCCCGACGAACTCAATGACGAACTGGTTTCGCTGTTGGTCGAGACGGTGGTCTTTCCCGACGATCTGAGATTGGCGGCAAGGACAAACGGCCTGTCCGAAGTTCTGGACGAGCAGCGCAACGAGTTTCTGGCGCGGCTCGCCCGCAACAAGTCCGAGGTGGTTATCCTGCGGCAGCGCGTCACCGCCGGCCAGGATGCCATTTCGGGTTACGAGAGCCAGAAGAAGGCGCTCGAGGATCAGCTCGAAGTTGTCAGCGACGAGACGCAGCGCAAGAAGCTGCTTCTCGACCAGGGCCTGACCAATCGTTCCGAATATACGGCGCTGCTGCGTTCGCAGGCCGACCTCGTCGGCCAGATCGGCGCCATGGCGTCGCAGCTCGAACAGACCCGCACCCAGATCGCCGAGGCGAAGGAACAGCTCGTTCGCCAGGGCACCCAGCGTCTGGAACAGGCGCTCACCGAGCTTAACGACGTCAACGCCAAGCTCGCCGAGACCGAGGAACAGCTGAACGCCTCGCGCGATGTCCTGTCCCGCATCGACGTCCGCGCGCCCACCGACGGCCTTGTCGTCCGCATCAACAAGAACACGCCCGGCAGCGTCATCAGCCCCGGCGAGGAAATGGCTCTGTTGCTGCCGACCAGCACGGAGCTGATCGTCGAGGCGCAGCTGAGCCCGTCGGACATCGACATTGTCCGCCCCGGACAGGCCGCGGACCTGCGCTTCGTCGCGCTCAACATGCGCACGACGCCGAGCGTTGCCGGCAGCGTCAATTACGTCTCGCCCGACCGGCTGATCGATCAGTCGTCGGGACATCCCTATTTCGTCGCGCGGCTGCACATCACCGACGACCTGCCGCCGGAAGTCGACCGCGACCAGATCTACCCCGGCATGCCGGTCGAGGCGATGATCTCGACAGGCGAGCGCACCTTCTTCGAATATCTGACCCGGCCGCTGATGGATTCCTTCAACCGGGCCTTCCGCGAGGAATAGGCTCTACGCGTCAGGCCTTGCGGCCGAACGCCTTGAACCGGGCGACGCCGCCATCGGGATGGATGTTGACCCGCAGATGGGTCACCGCCTCGTTATCCAGGATGTCGGTGAATGTGTGTTCGTGGTCGGGCGTTAGCTTGTGGTCGCCCATAAGGGGCTTCCAGTACATCGACGAGGTGACGAGCAACTGGTCGGCATCTGGCCCGGCCGCCAGTTCGTCCGGCAGGCAGGCCGCGTCGATCGTGCAGCTGACCGGGCAATTGCCCTTGTAGAAAGCCGTGTCGACGACGACGCGTTCGACGCGCCCGGCGGTTGCCAGCGCGATGATGATCCATTCATTGCCCGGCTCGCGGCGGCGATGCGTCTCCCAGCCGTCGCCCATGCTGATCGATTTCGTCGGCGTCAGCATGCGGTGGTAATTGCCGTAATGGGCGTCCGAATAGGCGACGATGCGCGCGCCGTTCACCAGCGAGGCGAGATCGAGCTCGTCATCCGCGCCGAAGGCCGATGGCTGCGCCGTGCCGTAGACGCGCAGGCGCGCCACGCCGCCATCGGGATAGATATGCAGCCGCAGATGCGTCCAGACACCGTCGCCCTCATGCGCGATATAGTGATGCGCGCTCGGCCCGAGCGGCGAGATCGGCACGATGGCCTGCCACTCCGTCGCCTCGTCCGGCGTTGCGCCGGCGGGCAGGTTGCAGGCCTCGATCGAGCAGGCCGGCGGGTAATTGCCGGTGAAATGCGAGGTGTCGACGTCGAAGCCGCGGATCTTCGTCGGCGCGGCCAGCGCGACGACGGCATGGTCGTGGCCGAGTTCGCGCTTGCGGCGCGATTCCCACCCGTCCATCCACTTGCCGTTGTCGTCATACCGGTCGGGATAGAACACGGCTTCGTCGTCGGCCAGCATGCGCGGCGCCTCGGCGAAGAAGTCGTCCGTCACCGAGACGATGCTGGCCCCGAGACCGGCCGAGGCCAGGTTCGGATAGCGGATTGAGAATTCGGGGCGAGTTTCTGGCGTCTTGTCCATCGAGTATTAAGCCTTGGAGATTATTGTTTCGCGGGTCGCTGCGCCGCGACGGGGCGACCTGCCGGTCGAGGCCATATCACGGCATACCCGGCACGCATAGAAGGAGTTCACCGACATGGCGGTTCTGGTTACGGGCGGCGCCGGTTACATCGGCAGTCACATGGTCTGGGCGTTGCTTGACGCGGGCGAGGAGGTCGTCGTGGTCGACAGGCTGTCGACCGGCTTCGACTGGGCCGTCGCGCCCGAGGCGAAGCTCGTCGTCGGCGATGTCGCCGACAAGGAACTCGTCATGGCGACGATCCGCGACAATAATGTCGACGCCATCATCCATTTCGCCGGCTCCATCGTCGTGCCGGAATCGGTCTCCGATCCGCTGTCCTATTACGAGAACAACACGTCGAATTCCCGCACGCTGATCGAGGCGGCGGTGAAAACGGGCGTGCGACATTTCATCTTCTCCTCCACCGCCGCCGTCTACGGCACGGTCGGCGCGGACCCGGTGACCGAGGACGTGCCCCGCAATCCGGATTCGCCCTATGGCATGTCCAAGCTGATGACCGAGATCATCCTGTCCGACGTCGCCAAGGCGCATGACTTCGACTTCACGGCGCTGCGCTATTTCAACGTCTCCGGCGCCGATCCCAAGGGCCGCACCGGCCAGTCGACGAAGGGCGCCACCCATCTGATCAAGGTCGCCTGCGAGACGGCGCTCGCCAAGCGCGAGATGATCGAGGTCTTCGGCACCGACTACGCGACGCCCGACGGCACCTGCATCCGCGACTATATCCACGTCACCGATCTCGCCAACGCCCATCTGCTGGCGCTGAAGCGCCTGCGCGCGGGAGGCGGCAGCCTGATCGCCAATTGCGGCTACGGGCGCGGCTATTCGGTTCTGGAGGTTCTCGACACGGTCCAGCGCGTCACCGGCAGGCCGCTGCCGATCCGCTACGGCCCCCGCCGGCCGGGCGACGCGGTCGCGATCGTCGCCAATTCGGATCTCGCGCGCAGCGAATTCGGCTGGCAGCCGGCGCATGACAATCTGGAGGAAATCGTCTCGTCCGCGCTTGCGTGGGAAGACAGCCTCAGCCGCCGCAACACCCCTCGACCGTAGAGGTGCAGTCGAGGCTGCCCGCCCGGGCGGCCCTGTCGAAGAGCGCGATCGTCTTTTCGGCCGGGGCAGGCCTGCCGAAATAGTAGCCCTGTCCGGCGCTGCAGCCCAGTTCCACCAGCTTGCTCGCCTGTTCGGCGGTCTCGATGCCCTCGGCGATCACGCTGAGGCTGAGCGCGTCGCACATGTTCACGATGGCGCGCACGATATGCGAGGCCTGTTCGTCCTCGTCCAGCGCCGCGACGAAGGAACGGTCGATCTTGACCTTGTCGAAGGAGAAATCGCGCAGCCGGCCGAGGCTCGACTGGCCGGTGCCGAAATCGTCGAGCAGCACGCGGATACCGACGGCGCGCATGTCGTTGATGATCCGCTCGGCGGTCTGCGGGTCCGACATCATCGCCGTCTCGGTGATCTCGATCTCGATGCGGCGCGGATCGAACTCCATCTTTTCCAGCATCAGCAATACCGCCAGCGCCGTGGTCGGATCGACCAGTTGCACCGAGGACAGGTTGAACGACAGGAACACGCTCTCCGGCCAGTGCCGCGCGCAGGCGATCGCCTTGGCGAAGAGCTGTTTCGTCAGCGCGTCGATGAAGCCGGCCTGTTCGGCGAGCGGAATGAACACCGCCGGCGAAACCTCGCCCAGTTCCGCGTCGGTCCAGCGCGCCAGGCATTCGAAACCCATCACTTCCCTTGAGTGCAGATTGACGATCGGCTGGAACGAGGCCTGGATATCCTCCGCCGCCACGGCCTTGCGCAGCGCCTGCTCGATCTGCGTGCGCTGGCGCATCTCCCGCGCCATTTCGTGCGTGTAGACCTGGATGCTCGCCGGGCCGCGCTTGCGCGCCTGGTAGAGCGCGGATTCGCACTTGTCGAACAATTCGTCGAATGTCGCGCCGGCAAAGGGATACTGGCAGAAGCCGAACGTCGCCGAGACGCGCACGATGCGCTCGCCCAGATCGAAGGGCGCGGAAAAGACATCGCGTAGCAACTCGCCGATCCTGGCGGCGTCCTTTTCGAAGAAGCAAGTCGGCAGCACCATGCCGAACATGTCGCCGCTGATGCGCACCAGCATGGCGTCCTCGGGCAGCGCGGCGGATATGCGCAGCGCCACCTGCGACAGGATCTCGTCGCCGGCCTTGCGGCCGAACAGGTCGTTGATCGGGCGGAACCGGTCGATATCGAACAGGCCGATGGAGAACGGCGCCGGGTCTTCTTCGCGCTGTTCGATAAGCTTGTCGGTCTTCAGTTTCATCCGGCGCAAATTGCCGAGCCCGGTCACCGGGTCCGTCAGCGATTTCGTTCCGTCTTCCTCGCTTCGGATAAGTCGATCGGAAATATCGATATATTGATCCGGAAGCAGACCGAGGCCAGAGCCGGGATAGGTCATTTCAATGCCTTTTTGAAACTGGAACAATTACTTAGCATCACACGATTAACGCTTGGTTTTCCGGTCTCGGCATAACTTAGCTATTCCTTCTTGCGCCGAAAGCGGTGAAAACCGGGCGAAACCCCGGAATTCCGGGCTTTCGGCTTGCCGCGAATCATCCGTCCGGTTAACCAAAACCCATGTCAAAGCAAGTTACCCCGCCCGGATCCGGCGACGGCCCCGGCAAGGAAATCCAGCCGATCGACCTGAAATCGGCGCTCGAGGAACGCTATCTCGCCTACGCGCTGTCGACCATCATGCACCGCGCGCTGCCCGATGCGCGCGACGGCCTGAAGCCGGTCCATCGCCGCATCCTGCACGCCATGCGGCTGCTCCGGCTCGATCCGCAGCAGGCCTACAAGAAATGCGCCCGCATCGTCGGCGACGTCATGGGTAAGTTCCACCCGCATGGCGACCAGGCGATCTATGACGCGCTGGTGCGTCTCAGCCAGGATTTCGCCGTGCGTTATCCGCTGGTCGACGGGCAGGGCAATTTCGGCAATATCGATGGCGATAACGCGGCCGCCATGCGCTACACCGAAGCGCGCATGACCGAGGTCGCGACGCTGCTCCTCGAAGGCATCAACGAGGACGCCGTCGATTTCCGCCCGACCTACAACGAGGAGGACGAGGAACCGATCGTCCTGCCGGGCGCCTTTCCGAACCTCCTTGCGAATGGTTCGTCGGGCATCGCGGTCGGCATGGCGACGAACATCCCGCCGCACAACGCCGCCGAGCTCTGCGACGCCGCCCTGCATCTGATCAAGCACCCGAACGCCTCGATGGAGAAGCTGGTCGAGTTCGTTCCCGGCCCGGATTTTCCGACCGGCGGCATCATCGTCGAGCCGGCGGCCTCGATCCTCGAATCCTACAAGACCGGCCGCGGCTCCTTCCGGGTGCGCGCCCGCTGGGAAAAGGAAGAGACGGGCAGGGGCGGTTACGTGATCGTCGTCACCGAGATCCCCTATCAGGTGCAGAAATCGCGCCTGATCGAGAAGATCGCCGAACTGCTGCTGGCCCGGAAGATCCCGCTGCTCGAGGACATCCGCGACGAGAGCGCCGAGGATATCCGCATCGTGCTGGAGCCGAAGTCACGCTCCGTCGATCCCGACATCCTGATGGAATCGCTGTTTCGGCTGACCGAGCTCGAAAGCCGCGTCCCGCTCAACATGAACGTGCTGTCCGGCGGCGTCGTGCCGAAGGTGATGGACCTGCGCGAGGTGCTGCGCGAATGGCTCGACCATCGCCGCGAGGTACTGCTGCGCCGCTCCCGCAACCGCCTCGGCATCATCGAGAAGCGCCTCGAAGTCCTCGCCGGCTTCCTGGTCGCCTATCTCAACATCGACGAGGTGATCCGCATCGTCCGCTTCGAGGACGATCCGAAGGCGAAGCTGATCGAACGCTTCGAACTGACCGAAGTCCAGGCCGACGCGATCCTCAATCTGCGTTTGCGCGCCCTGAACAAGCTCGAGGAAATCGAGATCAGGAAGGAGCATGACGAGCTCTCCGCCGAGAAGGAAGGCATCGAGAAGCTGCTCGCCTCCGAGGAACTGCAGTGGAAGACGATCTCCTGGGAAGTCGCCAATGTGAAGGAGAAGTTCGGCAAGGACACCGAGCTCGGCGCCCGCCGCTCGACCTTCGCCGAGGCCGGCGAGATCGACCTCGAGGCCGTCGCCCAGTCGATGATCGAGAAGGAGCCGGTCACCGTCGTCGTCTCCGAAAAGGGCTGGCTGCGCGCCATGAAAGGCCATCTGGCCGACTTCTCGACACTGTCCTTCAAGGAGGGCGACAAGCTCAAGCTCGCCTTCCACGCCGTGACGACCGACAAGGTGCTCGTCTTCACCACCGGCGGCAAGGTCTACACGCTCGGCGTCGACCGCTTGCCGGGCGGCCGCGGCCATGGCGAGCCGATCCGCATCATGGTCGACATGGATAACGCCCAGGACATCGTCTCCGCCTTCGTCCACCGCCCGAAGGGCCGCCTGCTGGTCGCCTCTGCCGCCGGCAACGGCTTCGTCGTGCCCGAGGCCGACATCACCGCCAACACCCGCAAGGGCAAGCAGGTGATGAACGTCAAGCTGCCGGACGAGGCGAAGCTCTGTCTCCAGCTTCCCATGGACGAGGCGGGCGATGTCGAGGCCGACCACGTGGCCGCCGTCGGCGAAAACCGCAAGCTGTTGGTCTTCCCGCTGATCCAGATCCCCGAAATGGCCCGCGGCAAGGGCGTCCGCCTGCAGAAATACAAGGATGGCGGCATCGCCGATCTGCGTGTCTTCAAGCTGGACGAGGGCCTGACCTGGCAGGACGCGTCGGGCCGCAACTTCACCAAGGGCAAGGACGAACTCGTCGAATGGATGGGCGTCCGCGCCGCCGCCGGCCGTCTGGTCCCGAAGGGCTTCCCGAGAAACGGGAAGTTCGGTTGAGGGCACCTGTGAGGCGGAGATCATAGCGACCTGATCTTCGCCCTCAGGACGGGAACCGCATAATCGAGGAAGCCCCGCATTTTCGACGGCAGCGCTCCGCGCGCCGCATGGATCAGGTGAACGGGGGTCGGGTCCGTCTCGAAATCCTCCAGCATGATCCGCAATGCGCCGTCGCGCACCTGTCCGGCGCATTGGTAGTGCAGGACGCGTGTCGCGCCGGCCCCCTGCGCCGCAGCCTCGACAGCGGCCTCCGCCGTTGTGACGGTAAGGCGCGGCGAGAACGCTACCTCGATGGCCTGACCCGTATCAGTCGCCCGGAAGAGCCAGCTTGCGGCCGGTGACAGGAACTCGAAATTGACGCAGGGCATAGCGGCGAGGTCCTCCGGCCTCTTCGGCGTTCCATGGGCATCGATCAGTTTCGGACTTGCGCAAACGACGGTCCGCATTGAGCCGATATTGGTGGCGATCATCGTGCTGTCAGGCAGACGACCGATCCGCACCGCCATGTCGACGTGATCTTCGAGCAGATGGAGGTTGCGGTCCGACAGGAGCAGCCGGACATTGATCTCCGGGTGGGTGGCGAGGAAATCGACGACGATCGGCAGAATATGCAACCTGCCGAAGAGAACCGGAGCCGTCAGGGTCAGTTCGCCGCGGGGCGCATGGAACTCGCCCGAAGCGACCCTTTCCGTTTCCTCCACATCCTCGAGTATCCGCCGGGCCGACGCCAGATAGGCTTCGCCCGTATCGGTAAGAGCGACCTTGCGCGTCGTTCGCACGAGGAGCCTGGCGCCCAGATGCGTCTCCAGTTCGTTCACCTTGCGGCTGACGGTCGCGAGCGGCACGCCCAGGTCGCGGCTGGCGGCCGAGAAGCTGCCCCTCTCGGCCACCCGCAGCAAGATTCTCATGGCTTCGAGACGGTCCATCATTATTCCGAATATTGAGATACTAATTCTCGATATAGCAGAATTATCTCTGATATTGGAATGAGGTAATCCTCCTTGCGCAAGAACCTGCACCCGGGTTCTCGAACCGCAAAGGAGAAAAACCCATGCCCCGTCTGACCGTTCCCGCTCGTGACGATGTCCCCGCCGATTCCAAACCGATCCTCGATGCTGTCGAAAAGCAGCTTGGCGTCGTACCGAACATGTTCCGGCTGATCGCCTCCAGCCCCGCCGCGCTGCAGGGCTACACCGCCAACAATGCCGCGCTTGCCAGGACGCTGGACGTCAAGACCCGCGAGCGCATCGCGCTCGCCGTCGCCCAGGTGAATGGCTGCGACTACTGCCTTTCCGCGCACACCTATCTCGGCCTGAACCTGGCGAAGATCAGCGGCGAGGAGATCGCGCTCAATCGCATGGGCCGTTCAGGCGACCCGAAGGCCCATGCCGCCGTCCGCTTTGCCGCCAGTGTCGCGCGCGAACGCGGTCGCGTCGCCGATACCGATATCGAAGCCGTACGCAAGGCGGGCTTCTCCGATGGCCAGATCGTCGAGATCATCGCGGTCACCGCCGAGAACATCTTCACGAACCTCCTCAACGTGGTCGCCGGCACCGATATCGACTTCCCCGTCGTTCAGGCCAGCGAGGCGGCCTGACGCGAAGAGCGGGCGGGTTCCCCCGGCCCGTCCGCAAACCGCTCGGAGACACCACCATGCCTTACGGATTCCTCGATATCGCATCGACCCCAAGCGTCCGCGCGGCGCAGCGGGCCATGGGCAGCGACCGGGTTTTCGAGAACTTCAGGGGCGACCGCGCCTTCGACAGCTTCACGCCGAACGAGGCCGCCTTCATCGAGACGCGAGACAGTTTCTACATGGCGACCGTTTCGGAAACCGGCTGGCCCTATGTCCAGCATCGCGGCGGGCCGACGGGTTTTCTCAAGGTCGTCGACGAGAAGACGCTCGCCTTCGCCGACTATCGCGGCAATCGCCAATATATCAGCGTCGGCAATCTTGCCGCCAGCGGCCGCGCCGCGCTGATCCTCGTCGACTACGCGGCCCGCGCCCGCCTCAAGATCTACGCCCATGTCGAGGCGGTTCCGATCGATGACGATCTCGCCGCCCTCATCGCCGATCCCGACTATGGGGCAAGGCCGGAACGGGTCATCGTCGCGCGCCTCGCGGCGTTCGACTGGAACTGCCCGCAGCACATCACCCCCCGTTTCACCTCGACGGAGGTTGCGGCCGCAATGACGCCGCTGCGCGACAGCCTGACCGAACTCGAAGCCGAAAACGAACAGTTGCGAGCAAGGCTCGCCAGCGCAGAAGGAAACTGACCATGGAAACCGAACGCCCGCCGCTGCCGCCATATCTGACGGTCGAGGACGCCGCCAAAAAGGTCCGTCTCGCCGAGGACGCGTGGAACAGCCGCGACCCGAAGCGCGTCGCTCTGGCCTACACACCGGACAGCCACTGGCGCAATCGCGCCGAGTTCCTCGAGGGCCGCGACGCGATCGTCGCTTTTCTGACCCGGAAATGGGACCGCGAGCTCAACTACCGCCTGATCAAGGAGTTGTGGGGCTTCCGCGAAAACCGCATCGCCGTCCGCTTCGCCTACGAGTGGCGCGATGACAGCGGGAACTGGTTCCGCTCCTACGGCAACGAATTGTGGGAATTCGACGAGCGGGGCCTGATGCGCCGTCGTGTCGCCAGCATCAACGACGCACCGATCGCCGAAGCCGACCGGAAGTACCACTGGCCGCTCGGGACGAGGCCGGACGGACATCCAGGCCTGGGCGAACTCGGCCTCTAGCGTGGCGTCCACACGGAGGCCGGGGCTTCGGACCTCAACTTCTCCCGCACCGTCATCAATATCCGCCCCAGCTTGTTCAGCCCGTTGCCGTCCGGCCCGCAGCCCCAATAGCCGTCCATCGGGGCGTTCTCGACGATCTGCCGCTCACCCGTCGCGAGCAGCAATTCCGCCAGCTCCGCATGCGTCTCGAACTTCACGGTCACGGCCTCCATCATGATGCCGTCCTTCACGTCCTCCCAGTCCGGGCGAAGCGGAATCGCGCGCGTCATGCCCAGCGCCTTGGCGTCCTTCGGCCTGTTGGAAAGCCGGATCCGCTCGCGATAGGCCGCGTCGTGGAATTTCTGCGCCTGGAAGTAATGCTCCACCGTCCGCCACCACGCGCTGTCCATGGCGATCCCGTAGGGCGCGAAATTGGAGAACTCCGAATAGGCGTCGGTCTGGGCGTAGAAATAGACCGTGTCGGGCGGATAGTGGGGAGACATGAGAGACCTTACGTCCGGTCTTCGCGCGAAGCGGAGCCTGCCGCCATGAGATCACGAAGGCCCTTGTTTTCCAGGCTTTTCTCCCTTGCTTCATCGGACAGTCGCGCGAAAACAAACTGCAGAAAACCGGTAAATTCGGTCTCGTCCGCGAAAGCGCTGCGGGGAACCGGCACGATGGTGCCGTCATACATCACGCCGATCATGGCCGGGGTCGCGAACAGCCGGTCGATCTTTGAGTAGTCCAGCCACGCGCCGAAATCTTCGCCTTCCCATGTCAGCCGGTTGTCGGTCGCGGTGAACAGTAAGGGGGCATAGGGAAATTCGCTTTCCAGCCATCGAATCCGGCGGCTGATGCCGCGGCGCAGCCACAGCGCGAAAATCGCGATCAGGACCAGCATCATCGCCAAAGGCGGAATTGCCTTCGCGATCGAAGGTCCCAGAAATGCCGCCAGCTTCTCCTGCAGGATCTCGTTGAAGAGGAAATCGCTTGCGAAATTCGCGGCGGCGACGAGCAGGACCAGAAACAGCAACACGAGGTATCGCCGTTGCGGTGGCCGGAAATAGCGGGCGGCATGGCGCTGGCAATCGAGGATGTCCTTGTGAAGGGGCGTGTATTCCAACCGGAAATGCGCACTCATGGGCCGTCCTTTTGTCGATATCGCGTTCTCGGATATCCGTGTTTGCGCGTCAGTTTGCGGATGCGGTCCGGCGTCGAATGAAGGCGGGAACCGGGCCGGAGAACCGGCCCGGTTCGTTTCGCTTTAGCTGCGCTTGGGCACGCAGGCGAACCGCTTCGGTCCGAGTTTCTTGGCGGTCTTCTTCTTGCCGCAGAGGCACTTGCCGCCGCGCGCCGTGCCGCCCTTGCACACCAGGCTCTGCTTCTTTGTCTGCGGCGACACGCGCTTGGGCTGTACGGCCTTCTTTTTCGGCGTCGGGTTGGCGCGAACCGCCTGCTTTTTCTGGCAAGCAAAGGCGTTCTGGCCGAGCTTGACCCGCTTGGCGCTCGCGCCGCACAGGCACTTGCCGTTCGCCACCTTGCCGCCCTTGCAGACCAGCTGCACCTTCTTCTTCGGCGGGGGAGAGACCCGCAGCGGCTTCTTCTTTTCCGGCGGGTTGGCCACCGCCACGCATTGATACGCCGCCGCGCCGATCTTCTTGCGCAGCTTGTTCGGACCGCATGCGCACGCGCCCTTGGAGATCTTGCCGCCATTGCAGACGAGCTTCGGCGCCGGCGGTTCCGGATTGACGCGAATGGGCGCGGTCTTCTTCGCCGGCACCGTCGGCGTATGCGTCGGCTTCGGCTCAGCCTTCAGCCCGCCCACGGCCGCGCCGACCGCCGGATTGACCTTCGGCTTGGGCGCGGGCGTCGGGATGCCGTTGTCGGGCGTCGGCTCCTCGACGGTCAGCCCGCCGATTTCGCTGCCGAACCCGGCCGTCTTGGCGCATTGGAACGTATGCGCCGCAAAGGCGTGGTCGCGCGCATCGCCCGGAGTCACCGTGCGCAGCGTGCAGCCCGCCTCGATCGTGTCGGTCACCTCGAAAGTGATCAGCTTGCCGGCGCGGTAGTGCCCGCTGCCGATCTTTTCCGGCTGCAACACCCCCGAGAAATTCCCCAGCGCGCCGCAATCGAGCGAGTAGTGGATATTGTCCTGCTTCGGCGCATCGAACCAGACCAGCGCCTTGGCGTTGCGCGGGCAGGTGTTGTTTTGCGCCAGCGGGCCGTTGTCGATGAACTGGAAATTGCCCTCGAACGCCGTATGCGCGACGCCGTCGTCGTCATCCGTCGGATTGACCAGCCCGCCGCCGCCGGCGCCCGTGCAGTGAAGCGTGATGTCCTTCCAGCCGGTCTCGTTATAGAACGTCTCGTTGACGAGGTCGCGCGCGTTGAACTGGACATTGGTCGTCTCGTCGACCTCCACCCAGCGCTCATGCACTGCGTAGAAATGCCCCTCGTCGTGATGGGCCGTCGCGTTGACGACCTCGCTCCCGATCTGCCCGTCGCCGCGCTGCTTCCACAGCTTGAACGACACGGGGCCTTCCTGGTTGGTCTCCAGCGTCACCGCGAGCTTGGCCTTCTTGCACTTCGTGCCGGGGTTCGGTTCCGTGAAGGCGTTGGAATAGGTGGTCAGCGTCAGCCTGATGTCGTTGACCTTCATCGCGCCGTGATCGAAGCCGAGATCCTGATTGTCCGGAGTCTTGGGGACATCCAGCCCGCTCGTCCGCGGCACGCCGTCCGAGGGGCTCGGCGGTTTCGAGGTCGAGGGCGCGTCCTTGGCGGGCTTGCTGTTGCCGAGGCATTCCACATTGAGGGTCACGAAGCCGGTCGTCGCCGCACGGCCGAAATCGCCGAAACCCACATATTCGTCGCCGTAAACCAGAGGAAAGCGCTTGCGCCGGTGCCGTCTCGCATCCGCGTGGATCGCCAGGGGCAGGGCGTAGGAAAAGGAGTGACCGGATTCGGTCTCGGTCCACTTGGAATTGCACTGATTGACGATTGCCTGCTCGTCGCTGGCGTTCAGCCTCGTATTCTCACCGATGAAGATATTCATCGGACCGGCCACCGACGTCCTCGAATCGATGCGGGTTTCGATCGGGATGCCGACGCTGGCGGATGAGCCTAAGAAATATGTGGAGAAGATGCCGCGCACCGCGCCGTCGGTCAGCGCGCGCCCGATGCGGTAGAACTCGATATAGCCGCGCGACATCTCGATATTCATGTAGATGGGGATCGTTCGCGGATGGTCTGTGATCCGCGTCCACATGCCGTCTTCCTGTTCGACGGTGATCGTCTCGACATTGAAACCGCCGCCGATCTCGATGTTCCGGAATACCGGAGAGTCGGCCAAAGCGGGCGTCGCCATCACGGCGGCGAGGCCGAGCGACCATGCCGCCCGGGCCAGGTTTTTCCTGATGAGGGCCAGCGGGGACCGGACAACCGGTCGCCCGGCGGGCAACCGCCATTCGGCGGGTGGACGCTTTCGCGCGGGACATTTTCTCGACATGACTGCTTCTCCTTTTCGGATCGGTTTGCGGAAGCTGTCCCTTCCGTGACGATTCCCGGCGGTGAGAAAGCGCCTGTTCGCGTGGGCTTTCGGGTCCTGCCGCGCTGGCGGAAATCCGTGCGAACTGTGTCAGCCCCCCGCCGCGCGCGGCATCCCCCGGGTGGGGGAGGGCGAAGCGCCCGCGAAAAGGCCTAGTCTCGCGGGAAATCGAGATTGGAAGGATGTCGACGGATCATGCCGAAATGGATCGCCACCGCGCTTTTGCTGTCGCTGGCCGCCCTTGTCCGGGCCGACGCCGCCGCGAAGCCGGCCTGCGCCGCTGTCGATCTGCGCGCCGCCGGCGCGGCCACCTCGCGCGCCTTGGCCGAACGCAACGCCGTTCTGAAGCTGCAAAGCGCGGCCAGGCGCGAAAACAGAACTGTGCAGCCGGATCAAATCCGCATAGTTTGCCGCAACCAATTGCTCTGGAACTGTACGGCCTCCGTCAGGGCCGTAGAGTGCCCTGACTAGAACCCATCAGGGGCGAATGATGCTGCGGGAGAATGCCAGGCCGTTTCGCTGGCCCCAATATCTGGCGAGCCATCTGGTCTCTTCGCTCGCCATTCTCGCCGTCGGCCTCGTGCTGGACAACATCCTGCGCGCCTTCGGCATCGGTATTTCGCCCTGGAAGGACGCCGTCTATTCGGCCCTGTCGGGCTTCATTATCGCCTCGCCATTGGTGCCGCTCCTGTGGCGGGTCGGGCTGGTCACCGGTCCGCAATATGTGCTGGGCGGCCTCAGCGTCTTCGTGCCCGCCACGCTGCTCTCGGTGCTGGTCATCTCGCAATTCGACAGCATTCTCGTCATGGTGCCGGGCTTCGAGGGCCATGCCGACGACAGCCAGCTCTGGGCGACCACCGCCTATGTCCGCATCGCCCGCTCGGCGATCCTGTTCCCGGTCTACATCTTCGTCTTCTGGCTGGTCTTCCACCGCATGTTCGCCATGGCGCATCTCATCATCGGCAGGAAACCTTGACCGGGGCGGGGCCTGAGACAAGAAGCGCCGTGCCGCCCGGAGAGGTGCTGGCCGTGTCGCAGGTCGCCGCGCCGTCGAAGGTCGGCCAGGCCCTGCTGATCTCGGCCGTCCGCGAAGGCTGGATCGTCCTGCTGGTCAATTTCAACGCCGCGATCTTCTTCGGCGTCATCCTGCTGGCCTCCGGCGTCGGCGCCTTCGAGACGATCGTCTTTCTCGGCGTCCAGATCGGCGCCACCTCGCTGACCATCTTCCTGTGGTTTTACCTGCTCGCCTTGACGGACGAACAGATCGTCGAACGCGAAGCGCTGATGCGGGCGCTGGTCCAACTGGGCGACGGCGTCATCATGGCCGGTTGGGGCGGCGCGATGCCGCTCCTCTATCAGGCCGTCGATTTCGAGCGCATCGCCACGCTGGTCATCCTGCTCATGGCCGCCGGCATCGCCTCGGCGGCCCTGTCGGCGAAATTGCTGCGCGTGCTGATCGTCGGCCGCGCCATCCTCTTCGCGCCGAGCCTCGTCTTCCTGCTCTGGCAGCAGCCGCCCCTGTGGGGCATTCATTCCGGCATCCTCATCTTCGGTTTCTGCATCTCGGTCGGCGTCGGCTATGCGGTCCACATCCAGCATCTGCGCGTCGCCAATCTGAACATGCATCTGCGCTCCATCGGCGACGCGCTGGCGCTCTCGCTCGAAAGCGAAAAGGCCAGCGCCGAGCGCAGCCTTGCGGATGCCGCCCTGCGCGAGCATTTCCTGCAATCGGTCACCCATGATCTGCGCCAGACGGTCGATGCGCTGCGCCTGTTTCTCGACGAATTGTCGCGCCGGATCACCGACACGGCGCAGCAGGGAATCGTCGCCTCGGCGGGCCGCTGCGTGCGCTCCGCCAACACGATCATCGAAAGCGTCGCCCAGCTTGCCTGGATCAGGGACCGCTTACCGGAACCGACGCTTGCCGACGCGCCGGTCATGCCGCTTCTGAAGCAGATCGGCGACGAGATCGGCCCGCTGGCGCGCGAAAAGGGCCTGACCCTGCGGGTCGCCGGGACCAGCGCCTGGTGCCGCGCCGACGCCAATTTCCTCGAGCGCGTCCTGCGCAATCTCGTCCACAACGCGCTCCAATACACCAACCGGGGCGGCGTGCTTATCGGCGTACGAAACAGGACGGCCGATGCGCTCGAAATATGGGTCTGCGACAGCGGCGACGGCATTCCGGCGGATCAAATGGGCCGGATTTTCGAGGCCTATCATCAGGTGCCGGAGCACCGCGGCGCGAATATCGGCAATATCGGCCTCGGCCTGACGATCGTCCGCGATCTCGTCCATTCGATGGGCGGCGACGTTTCGGTGTGCAGCCGGCAAGGGCAGGGAAGCGTCTTCAAGGTCCGCCTACCTTCGGCGGCGGCCCGGTCCGCGCGGCCGCAACCGTCCGCCTGCCGTGTCCTGCTCGTCGATGACGATCCGGCTTTCGTCGCCGGTCTCGCCGAAATGCTGGCTGCAGGCGGATATGCCGTCGAAAGCGTCTCCGCTCCCGGCGGGATCGCCGCGCTGGCGTCCGGACCCGCGCCGGCCCACGATATCGCGGTCCTCGACTACGATCTCGGCGCGGCCCTGACCGCCCGCGACCTGCTCGCCGCGCAAAACGGCATCGATCCCGCCAGGACGATCGTCGTCTCCTCCGGCCGCGACATCGCGCTTACGGGCCTGTCCGGCTTCGCGGAGGTCCCCGTGCTGGCAAAACCGGTCCGTTCGGAAACACTGTTGGATGCGATCGCGCGGATCGCGGCAGGCAGGGCGGTCACCCCAACCCGTTCTGGCGGGTAAAATCGATCGCTTCCACACGGTTGCGCAGTCCGAAACGCAGGAAGACCTCCTTCAGATGCGATTTCACCGTCTCCGGCGAGATGGCGAGAAACCGGGCGATCTCCTTGTTGGAAAATCCCTTGCCGACCAGCAGCATGATTTCCACCTGCCGGGGCGTCAGGCCGGGTATCTCGGGCGTCTCGAAGCGCCCGTCATCGGCCGCCCCGGCGTCGGAGCGGCTCAGCACCCGCCGCAAGGTTTCCAGCAACTGGTCCGGCTCGGCATGTTTCTGCACGAATTCCGTCGCCCCGGCAGACAGCGCCGAACTGCGGTCGACCGGGCTCACGGACGAGGAAAGCAGCACGATCGGCACGCTCTCGCTGCGGGCCCTGAGCGCCGCGATCGTGTCCAGCGCAGAATGGCCGGGAATGTAGAAATCGAGCACGATCAGATCGTAGTCATGCCCGGCGGCCAGGCAGTCGTCCGGCGATAGATAACAGTCGAGCAGGACGGTTTCCGCCAGGCGTTTGAGGATCAGCTCCAGCCCGGCCACGAACAGCCGGTGGTCGTCGATGATCGCAATCCTGTAAACCGCTTCTTGCACGCGGGTTCACACCATGTGTTGTCGGCAACAAATCCGTTGGACTTGCCTATAACACAGATGGACATGACAACGCCCCGGCAAAGATTTGCATTGCCGGGGCGGTTTTCGGAGCGGGTAAGGCGCTGCTTTCGGCTGGTTTATGCCGTCAGGCCGCGTCTCACCGGCACTGCTGGCGCGGCCCGCCGCCATAGGGCTGGAACGTGTTGTCGGAAACCCGGTAGGACCGGTAGCGGTTCATGCAGTCGTTGATATGTGCGTCCGACAGGCCGGCGACATCGTTGGAGGCATATTGCGCGTTCTCTTCGTTGCCGGACGAACCGCCCATCCGTTCGTTCGAATAGGGCGAGATGCAGGGCTTCGAGCCGCCGCCATAGGGGGTGAAACTGTTGGTCTCGCGCCGGTAGGAACGGTAGTTCTGCTCGCACCACGCGACATGGGCGTTCGAGAGCGCCGAGTTTTCCTGGCCGGTCTTCGGGGTGGTGGTGTCCGCAATGCCCGCGGTGGAGGCCATGTCGATCCGCGCCGAGGGAGCCGCCGACGCGTCTGCCACCTGGACTTCGCCGCCCGAACTGTCGAGGATCGTGCTCTTGGCCCGGACGACACGCTGCGGCCGCGGTTCGCCGGTCGCATCGGTCGGTGTCGGGCTCCAAAGCGCCGCGACCTTGCCAGTCGGATCGAAATGCTCCGCCGGTTTCGTGATGAACAGATACATCGCAACGGCGCCGCCGCTGACGAAGATCATCGAGGTGGTGATAAAGCCGGCCAGGACCGCGAGAAAAGGCTTCATGTGACGTCTCCCTTTTCAAAATCAATGCATTGGCGCGGATTGGGTTCCGCACGGTCATTTCGCCGATGAAAGAATTTTTACCGGCCAGCCGGGAACGAAGCGAATATGTGCGCTCCTCCTTTCCTCCCAAGGTGGGAGAAGGTGATGCGGGGGGGCCGCGAACCGGCGCAGACGAACGCCCGAAGCGAAAGCGCAGGGACGGTGGATACGGGGTGGGGGGCGGGATGTTGGAGATTCGCTGGCAAGTCAAACAAGGTCGTCATCCTCGGGCTTGACCCGAGGACCCATTCCGAGGTGTTCGTGATCTCCTCGGAACGTCAGGACGGGTTCCGTTCTTCCGGGCTTTTAGCCTGTGTCGGCGTCACGGAATGGGTCCTCGGGTCAAGCCCGAGGATGACGGCGCGTGGGATTGCCTTGCGGCAAACCGCCGGATTCCCGGCAAATCGTCCCCAATCTATCCACCGCCCTGAACTCTCCCCCACAATCTCCGCACCAACCGGAGACAAGGCATGGAGTTCGACTGGCGCGGAGCGATCGATCGCAATTGCGAGATACTATGCGACATCGCGTTCCGGCTGATCGTCATGGCCGGGATCGAGGCCGGACGGACGGCCGAGACCCTGCCGCGCCATCTCTACCTGCGCATCCTCGCCATCCTTCGCCCCGCCGAATTCGCCACCCGCCGCCTCATCGCCATGGCCGCGTGCAAGCTGGATTTCAGATTTCGCATGTCCGCGCCGAAAGCGGCCGATCCGTCCTCGCCCCTTCGGGGAGAGGTCGATTTGCCCCGCGAAGCGAAGCTGAGTGGTTCGGCAAATCGGGTGAGGGGAAAGGAAGCGCCAACACCCCCTCACCAACTGCGGCTAGCTCGCTGCGCTCACAAGCCTTCGTATCCTCTCCCCCGAGGGGCGAGGACGGAACCGCGCATCCCCGCCTTCGCCCTGTTCGACCCGTTCAAGCCCTTCCCCGAGCCTTGGCTGACGCCTGAGCAAATCGCCGCGCTCGACGATCCCGCTGTCCCCCTTTTCGTCCCGGCCTCGCCGCCCAATGAACCGGTCGACGCCAGGCCCCTCTGCCGGCGCATCCGCGCGCTGCAGGCAGCGCTCCTGGATCTCGACGGTCAGGCGCTGCGGCTCGCCCGCTGGCGCGCCCGCCGCGCCGCCGGCTTCGGCCGGCCCGTCCGCCTGACCCCCTTCCGCCCCGGCTACCCGCCCGGCTGGAAGAAGCATCCGAAGACGGACGTCGAGGAGGTGCTAAGGGAATGCAATTGTCTCGGCCTCGAAGCATGGGACACGACGTTGGTCAGGGGCCCGCCAGCGAGCGACGGCGAAGCTTAAGGGCGGGACAGATAACGCCCGCCAGCGACGAGCTTCGCGTGAGGAGCTTAAAGGCGGAACGGACAGCAACGCCATGCAATCCGCCTTCGAAAGGAAGCGCGGAGGCGTTCACGTGCGCCCACTCTCCCTCCTTGTGGGGGGTGAGAAGCGGTCGGCGCAGCCGGCCAATCGACAACGATTTGTCGATTGGAGCGACGAACGCGCGGAGCCATAGCGGAGCGCCGGCAGAAGCAAAAGCTTGGGTTTAGCGAAGCTAAGCCCTTAGCTTTTGCAAGAGGGGGGTCGCGATGCCCGAGACACGCGCAGAAGAGACCGAACACACCGCCACCCCCTCGCACAACCGGTCGCAAGGCCGGGGCAACCCGGGCGTGCAAAAAGGTCCGGGACACTACGCAACAGTGGAGCAGCCTCATGAAGGTCGACAACGGATCGGACTGGATGTCCATCAACCGGGCGGCGGCTGTCCGGGCGCATGACGCCGGTGCATCCGCCGCCTTCGCGGCCGCGATGGCGGAGACCGGCGACAAGACCGCCGACGCCGCCGGGCGGGCCGATTTCACCTCGATGACGCGTAACGAGATGCGCGACTGGGTGAACGCGGAAATCCGCGCCGGCCGCATGACGGTCGATGTCAGTTCGCCCTTCATCACCATGACGCTGCAGTTCGACGGTTTTGGCGCCCCGGCGGACGCCGCGACCGAGCGTGTCGATTTCCTCGATATGGCGTGCAGGGGCATCGAGGCGGCGCATTATTTCAACAATCCGGAAGGCGCCGAGCGCTTCCGGGCCGCCCTCGACATCATGCTGGCGCGGCAGGAAGAAGCCTAGGCGAGGGGCTCACTCGCGCCAGAAGGACGGGGCCGTCAGCACCAGCACGGTGAAAATCTCGAGCCGCCCGAACAGCATGGCGAATGAGAGGATCCATTTCGCCATGTCGGACAGCGGCGCGAAATTGCCGGCCGGGCCGATAATGTCGCCGAGGCCGGGGCCGACATTGGCCAGTGCGGTCAGGATGCCGGACATCGAGGTGATGAAGTCCGTGCCGGTGAGCGTCAGCGCCACGGTCAGCAGGCTCCAGATGAGGATGAAGGCGGTGAAGAAAAGCAGCACGATTTCGAGCGTTTCCTCGTCCACCGTGTCGCGGCCCGAGCGTACGCTCGCCACCGAGCTCGGATAGATGAAGCGGTCGAGCGCCCGGCGCATGATGCCGTAGAGGGCGATCCAGCGATAGGCCTTCACGCCGCCGGCGGTCGAGCCGGAGCAGCCGCCGAGAAAGGTCGCCATGAAGACGAGCGAGATCGCGAACGGGCCCCATTGCAGATAGTCCGCATTGGCGTAGCCGGTCGTCGTCACCAGCGAGACGATGTTGAAGATCGCATGTTCGAGGCCGGGCCCGAAATCCTCGGTGTGGTTGATGCGCAGGTAGAACGCCAGGATCACGCCGAGCCCGAGCGTGTAGCCGAGCATGACGATCACCTGGTTGTCGCGGAACATGTCGATGCGCCGGCGCAGCATCAGGACGACCAGCGCCGTGAACGGCGTCGCGCCGACCAGCATGAAGACGATCGCGATCCATTGCGTCGACAGGTTCGGGAAATAGCCGAAGGAGGCGTCGTGGGTGGAATAGCCGCCGGTCGAGACCGTCGTCATCGCATGGTTGATCGCGTCGAAGCCCGACATGCCGGACATCGCGTAGAGCGTCGCGCAGATGAAGGTCGAGGTCGCGTAGATCGAGATGATCGAGGTGGCGAATGTCGACATGCGCGAGAACGGCCGGTCGTAGCGGTCGGAGGATTCCAGCTTGAAGATCGAGGAGCCGCCGATCTTCAGATAGGGCAGGATGAACAGGCCGAGGCCGATCACGCCCAGCCCGCCGACCCATTGCAGGATCGAACGCCACAGCAGCAGGCCGGGCGGAAGGCCGTCGAGACCGGAGATCACCGTCGAGCCGGTCGTGGTAATGCCGGACATGGATTCGAAGAACGCGTCGGCGAGCGAGAGCTTCAGCGAGGATTCCACGAAGGGCACCGCGCCGGCGATGGCGAAGGTCAGCCACAGGCAGTTGACCAGCAGGAACGCGAAGCGGGTCGAGTAGGCGGGGCGAATGCCGCGCGTCGCCGCCGCTATGATCGTCGCCAGCGCCGCGATCACGGCCGAGGAAATGGCGAAGACGATCCAGTCGGAATTGCCGTAATAGAGGTCGGTCAGCGCCGGGATCAGCATCAGGGCCGCGAGCCAGGTCGCGAAGACGGCGCTGACATGAATTGCCGCGCGCAGATTTCTGCCTTTCATGGCCTCTCCTGCGGCCGCATCCCAGGGCGGCCGCTCTGGTCAAAGCGGTAGCGGGCCTATAGACCCGCTTCCAGGTGAAAACCACCGGATTCTCACATGCCGCGCAAGTTGGAACGCCTTTCATGAGCGATTTTATTTCAGCCGTCGCCGATGCGACGCAAGCCATGCGGGAGCTGTTTCCCGAAACCCCGCTGCAGCAAAACGCCTTCCTGTCGCAGAAATACGGGGCTCGCATCTTCCTCAAGCGCGAGGATCTGTCGCCGGTGCGCTCCTACAAGATCCGCGGCGCCTTCAATTTCATCCGCAAGCGTCTGGCCGAAGGTCTCGACGGGCCTTTCGTCTGCGCCTCGGCCGGCAACCATGCCCAGGGGCTCGCCTTCGTCTGCAAGCATTTCGACAAGCAGGGCGTGATCTTCATGCCGGTCACCACGCCGCAGCAGAAGATCGACAAGACCCGCGCCTTCGGCGGCGACAATGTCGAGATCAGGCTCATCGGCGACTATTTCGATGACTGCAATCGCGCGGCGCTCGACTATGCGGCCGCGGAGGGCGCGGTCATGGTGCCGCCCTTCGATCATGCCGACATCATCGAAGGACAGGCCTCGGTCGCCGCCGAAGCTTTGGCGCAGGCCCCGGCGGGCGTCACTTTCGACCGGGTGATCGTCGCAGTCGGCGGCGGCGGCCTGTCGAGTGGACTGACCCGCTATTTCGCCGAGACCGGCGAGCCGGCCGCCTTCACGCTGGTCGAACCGGCGGGTGCGCCGAGCCTGAGGAAGAGCCTCGAGGCGGGCGAGCGTGTCCAGCTCAAGCGCTTCGACAATTTCGTCGACGGGGCGGCGGTCGGGCAGGTCGGCGCAATGCCCTTCGATGTCCTGAAACGCTATGAGCCGCGCGATGTGACCCTGGTGCCTGAAGACCGGCTCTGCACCACGATCATCGAGATGCTGAATGTCGAGGGCGTCGTGCTGGAGCCGGCTGGCGCGCTGACCGTCGACGCGCTGAAGGACCTTTCGCCCTCGGCGCGCGTCGACAAGACCGTGCTGTGCATCGCGTCGGGCGGCAATTTCGATTTCGAGCGTCTGGCCGAGGTCAAGGAGCGGGCGCTCCATGCCGAGGGGCTGAAGAAATACTTCGTCCTGCGCATGCCGCAGCGTCCCGGCGCGCTGAAGGACTTCCTCGACCTGCTCGGTCCGGAAGACGACATCACCCGCTTCGAATATCTGAAGAAGTCGGCGCGCAATTTCGGCTCGGTGCTGATCGGCATCGAGACCCGGGATCCGTCCAATTTCGCCGGGCTGATGGCGCGGATGAATGACAACGGCCTCGCCTGGCAGGACATCACCGACAACGAACTGATGTCGGGCATCCTGGTCTGATCACTCGGCGGCGTCGTCTTCCATGATGCTGTCGATGGTCGGGATGATCTGGGCCCGTTCCCGGCTGCTTCGTCGGATCGCCTGGTGGCGTTGAGGCGGTATCTTGCCGGAGCGCGACAGCAGGATGGCGATCGGCCGCGTACCCTCGAATTCGGAAAAGATGATGACGAGGATCGCGGTCACCGGCACCGCCAGCAGCGCGCCGGAAATGCCCCAGACCGAGCCCCAGGCGGTCACCGAGACGAGGATCATCAGCGGGCTCAGATTGAGCGAGCGCCCCATCAGGCTGGGTTCGAGGAACGAGCCGACGAAGACCTGGCAGAAGGTGAGGCCGAAGAAACAGGTGGCGATCATCGACCAGTCGCCCTCGAACTGCACGATGGCGATGGCGGTCGGCGCGACCACGCCGGCCATCGAACCGAGATAGGGGATATAGTTCAGGATCGCGATCAGCACGCCCCAGAAGGCGGCGAAGTCGAGGCCGATCACCAGCATGACCACATAGGAGATCAGCCCGAGGACGAGATTGATGAAGGTCTTGGCGGCAAGGTAGTCGCCGATGCGGTCGTTGATCGTGTCGACGATCTGGCTGATCAGCGCGCTGTCGGCGGGGTCGGTCGCCATGCGCGCGAGCTTGCGGGCGAAGACCCTGCGTTCGCCGAGCGCGAAGCCGGTATAGACGGTGATGACGAAGACCGTGCCGACAAGCACGGAGATCGAGGTGACCGTCGAGCCGATCAGCGACTGCAGCCGGATTTCGCCGAACACGTCGCGCCGGATGGTCGCCCATGTCGGTTCGGTTTCGAAGCCGAACTGCACCGCCAGCCCCTGGATGATGCGCAGGAGCGAGGCCTGGTATTGCGGCACCGACGCGATGACCTGGTTGATGTTCTGGATGATCAGCAGCACGAAACCGGTGATGATGACCGCGATGGCAAGCAGCGAGATCAGGAAGCGGACCGGGCCCGGCAACAGCTTGCCGACCACCGGCAGCATTTCCATGCGGCGCGCCAGCGCCACGACGATATAGGTCAGGATGATGGCGGCGATGACGGGAACGAAGACATTCTGGCCGATATAGAGAATCCAGCCGATCATGAGCGCCAGCGCCATGCCGTAGACGAGATTCCGGAAACGATCGTGGGCCTGCATTTTATCCCGCAGTTCGGTTATGTTCCGGCCATTGTGGAGATTGCGGCAGACTTTGCAACCACGATGGCAACCGACTTTGTGCGGTGCAGTGCGATCAAAGGCCTTGAGCGAAGGCCTCGATCGCGGTCGCGACCTTCTCGTTGTTCGACGGGGACAGGATGTCGCCCGCGATCACGTGATTGGACGGATCCTCGGCGCTGGTGACCTCGAACACGTCGGAAGGGCCGCCCCAGCGTTCCGCGATTCCGGCCGTGACGCTCTGGTCGACGACCTGATCGTCCGGGCTGAAGACGAACAAGACAGGGGTCCGCATCTGTTCGAAGGGCAGGGCGCCCGCCGCCTTGACCATCGCGGCCATCGGCAGGACGGCCTTTGACGGATATCGGGTGGTCCAGTTCTCGCCATGCGCCGCGTTTTGCGGCTCGAAGCCGCGTTCCTTGCCGACGACGAGCCGCACGATCGTTTCCGCGAAGGGCCAGGTTAGAAGGCCTGAGCCGGATGCGCGCACCTTGAAGTTGGGCGAGATCAGCACCAGGCCGTCGATCCGGTCCCTGAGTTCCGGCTCGGATGCGGCGAGCGCCGCCAGCGTGCCGCCGGTGGAGGTCGCGACCATCACCACCTTCTCGCCGATGCGTTCGCCGATGGCGACGGCTTCGGCCGCGTCCTGGATCCAGGCATTGACCGTCGCCTCGGCCATCGCGTCGCCGTCTCTTCCGTGGCCGGCGAGGCGGCCGTAATAAAGGTTCGCTCCGAGCTTTTCGGCGACCATGTCGGGCACCGGCCGGACCTCGGCCTTGGCGGCCGAAAAGCCGTGCAGATAGACGAGCGATATCGGTGTTTTCGCTTTCGAAGACGGATAGGCCCAGACGATCTCCTTGGCGGCCGCCGGGCGGATGTCGTCGAACTTGCCTTCCTCGCGCGCCAGATAGGCGTCGAGATCGTCGCCAATCGCGGCCGGGTCGAAGCGGACGGCCATGTCGACCGGCGTGCGCGGGCCGAAGATCCAGGCGGCCGCGAGAGCGACGACGATAAGAACGAGAATGGTCAGCACGGTCTTGATCCGTGAACGGCGTTTTCGGGGCTTCTGATCCGACATTGCAGCGTCACGCTCCTCCGCGCTTCGATTGACGTAGTCGTAAAGGTCAGTCGGCGGGTTGGCAATCTGGAGTTGAATCTCTGGTATAGGATTCAATAAGAAAATCGCCGCCCCGAAGAGCGGCGATCATCACGTCGGGGTCATGTCAATCAGAGCGTGATGCGGAATTTCGCGAAACCGCCTTCGCCATCTCCTGCGGGCTCGATCGTCACGCCCTTCACATCGCCGGCATATTGCGCGCCCTTAGGCCCGGTTTCGAAGATCACCGTGGCGCCTTCGACCGGAGCGAAGGTCCAGTTGGCGTCGGCCGACGGGTTGATGGTGCCCTGATCGACGATGTAGCGCACGATCACGTCGCGGTTCGTGTCGGGTGCTGAAAGGATGACCACGTCATTGTTGATGCCCGGGAAATTGCCGCCGCCGCCGGCGCGGTAATTGTTCGTCGCGACGACGAATTTCTGCGCCGGATCGATCGGCTTGCCGTCGAACATCAGGTCGACGATGCGGCTGGAGTCCGCATTGGCGATCTCGCCCTTGGAGGTGTATTTCGCCGGTTTCGAAAGATCGATCTTGTAGGTGACGCCGTCGATCACGTCGAAATTGTAGGACGGGAAGTCCGGGTTCATCAGCGGCTGGTCGGCCTTGCCAGGCTCGACCTGGTTGAAGATGCCCGCCGACATTTCCAGCCACTCCTTCACCGTCGCGCCGTCAATAGCGACGGCGCGCACCGTGTTCGGATAGAGGTAGAGGTCGGCGACATTCTTGATCGCGACATCGCCCGCGGCGACATCGGTGTAGTATTCCGGCCCGCCGCGGCCGCCGGCCTTGAAGGGTGCGGCGGCGGAGAGAACCGGAAGGTCCTTGTATTCGCCGTCCTTGAGGAGATCCGAGACATACCAGATCTGCGCCTGGCTGACGATCTGCACCGACGGATCGTCGGCGACGAGGGCGAAATAGGAATAGAGTGGCGCGGAGGTCTTGCCGACCGGGGTGCGGACATAGGCGAGCGTCGACTCGTGCTCGTCGGTGACCGCTTCCTCGACTGCCGGCAGGTTTTCGACCAGTGCGGTGACGGAGCGATCCTCGTTGCGCTTGGAGATCGGCCGCGTCTCGACGGTCGAGTCGACCACCTTCCAGCTATTGCCGTCGCGCTCGATCATCAGATCGATCAGGCCCATGTGAGAGCCCCAGAAGCCGCCCTGTACCGCGGGCTTGCCCATCAGCAGACCCTTTTCGTTGTCGACGCCCTCGATGCCGTCGAAATCGCCCGGGAAGACCCGGTGCTGGTGGCCGGTGAAGACGGCGTCGATGCCGTCCACGCCGGCGAGGAACAGCGAGGCGTTTTCCATCATCTCGGTCTGGACGCCGTCGATCCCCGAATGCGAAAGCGCGATGACGATATCGGCGCCGTCCTCCTTCATCTGCGGAACCCAGGCCTTGGCCGTCTCGACGATGTCGCGGGTCATGACATTGCCGACGAGATGGCGCGAATCCCAGGTCATGATCTGCGGCGGGACGAAGCCGATGAAGCCGACGCGCACGGTCTGCTCCTCGCCGGAGCCATCGGTCACGGTCTTGTCGAGGATGATGTAGGGCTTCATGTAAAGCTTGTCGTCGCGCGGATTGGCGGCGAGTTCGGTGCCGTTGACCAGATTGGCGCAGACGATCGGGTAGTTCGCGCCGGAATTGACCTTGTCCATGAAGGACAGGCCGTAGTTGAATTCGTGGTTGCCGAGCGTGCCGCAGTCATATCCGAGCACGTTCATCGCCTCGATCACCGGATGGACCACGTCGCCGTCCATGCCGCGTTCATAGGCGATCCAGTCGCCCATCGGATTGCCCTGCAGGTAGTCGCCATTGTCGATCAGCATCGTGTTGGTCGCTTCCTTGCGGAAGCCGTCGATGATCGAGGCGGTGCGGGCGAGGCCCATCGTGTCGTTCGGCTTGTCGGCGTAATAGTCATAGGGAAGCACCGCCACGTGGATGTCGGTCGTTTCCATGATGCGCAGATGCGCCTGGTTGGCTTGCGCCCGGACGGAGAAGGGATGCAGCGCGATGATCGCGCTCGTCGCCGCCGCGCCTGCCAGCAGCGAGCGGCGGGTAATCGGATGCAAGGCAATATTCGGGTTCAACTGAGACATGGCATTCCTCCGCTAGAGCGATTCCTGATTGGCCCAACCAATCGGCAAATGATTGCAGTCGCATTGCAGATCGGTGTCAAGACTGTGACAGGGGCGAGAATTGACAGGCATGGTCCCCGGCCACATGCTGGCGCGACAGGAGATACACATGACAGGATTCTTCAAACGTCTGTTCGGTTCGGCGGCCAATGAGAATGAGCCGCAGTCCAACGAGCCCGACGAGGTTTACAACGAAGTCGAACTGTTCGCGCGACCCGTCAAGGAGGGCGGCCAGTGGCGCATTGCCGGGATGATCCGCAAGCAGGTCGACGGCACTCTCGTTGAGCGGAAATTCGTGCGCGCCGATCTGCTGCCCGATCCCGATACCGCCAGGAGCGCGACGCTCGGCAAGGCGAGGCTGATCGTCGACCAGAATGGCGACGGCCTGTGGCGGGGCGAAGACCGGGCGGTTTGACACCCGGCGCCGGCGCATCTGCTTGACCGGAACGGCGGGCTGGCTTAGGCGCTTTCCCGCAGCCCCCATTCCCAGGACCTGGAAACGCCATGCTGGCCAATCCCTATCTTTCGGCCTCCGCCCTGACGGTCGCCCCGGTCAAGGCGCCGCTGACCGGCAAGGCCATGCCGCCGGGCTCGAAGTCGATCACCAATCGGGCGCTCTTGCTGGCTGCGCTCGCCAAGGGGCAGAGCCGCATCACCGGTGCGCTGAAGAGCGAAGACACCTCCCATATGGCGACCGCCATCCGGGCCATGGGCGTCGAGGTGGACGAGCCCGACGCGACCACATTCGTCGTTCGCAGCGAAGGCGGGCTGTCCGAGCCGGACGCGCCGCTCTTCCTCGGCAATGCCGGCACCGCGACACGCTTCCTGACGGCCGCCGCCGCGACCGTTGACGGGACCGTCGTCGTCGATGGCGACCAGCATATGCGCAAGCGCCCGATCGGGCCGCTGGTCGAGGCGCTGCGCGAGATGGGCATCGATGCGGAATCGATCGGCGGCTATCCGCCGGTGACCATTCGCGGGCAGGGGGGCTTCCCCGGCGGCCGGGTCGAGATCGACGGCAGCCTGTCCAGCCAGTATGTCTCCGCGGTCTTGATGGCCGCGCCGCTGGCTGACGGTCCGGTCGAAATCGCGCTGACGGGGCCGCAGATCGGCGCGCGCGGCTATGTCGATCTGACGCTTGCGGCGATGCGTGCCTTCGGCGTGACAGCCGAACAGCGCGGTGCGGCGGAATGGCTTGTCGAGCCTGGCGCCTACAAGGCGACGGATTTCCTGGTCGAGCCCGATGCGTCGGCCGCGACCTATCTGTGGGCTGCCGAAAGGCTGACCGGCGGCGCAATCGACCTCGGCGTGCCGGCCGATGCATTCACCCAGCCGGATGCGAAGGCGCGCGAGATCATCGCGGAGTTCCCTCGGATGCCTGCCGTGATCGAGGGATCGCAGATGCAGGACGCGATCCCGACGCTGGCGGTGCTGGCGGCCTATAATGAGCGGCCGGTGCGCTTCACCGGCATCGCCAATCTGCGCGTCAAGGAATGCGACCGGATCGCGGCGCTGTACAAGGGTCTCAACGGGATCAGGCAGGGTCTCGCCGGAGAAGAGGAAGACGACCTGATCGTCTACGGCGATCCGAAGCTCGCCGGCGCGACCGTTGACGCCACGATCGACAGCTTCGCGGACCATCGCATCGCCATGAGTTTCGCGCTGGCCGGACTGAAGACGTGCGGCGTCACGATCCTCGATCCCGGCTGCGTGGCGAAAACCTTTCCCGCTTACTGGGATACGCTCGCCTCGCTCGGCGTGACGATGAAGATCGCCGAGGCGGCCTGACGGAGAAACGGTCTCTCAAGCGAGGCTGACATCTATGCCCACATTCGGCCGGTCGATGATCTCGCGCAGCGCAAAAGACGAGTTGATCTTGACCACATGCGGCAGGGACGAAAGCCAGTCGCGGTGGATCCTCTCGTAGTCGGCGAGATCCTTGGCGGCGACGCGTAGGATGTAATCGTATTCGCCGCTCATCAGGTAGCAGACCAGCACGTTGGGGCAGCGCCTGACCGCTTCCTCGAATTCGCGCAATGTCTTCTGGAACTGGCCGGAAAGCGAAATATGCACGATGACGGTCATCGTGTAGCCGAGCGCCTTGTTGGAAACGCGAGCGTGATAGCCGCGGATCGCCCCCGATTTCTCCAGATTGTCGAGCCGGCGCGAGCAGGCGGACGGAGATAGGCCGACCTTTTCGGCAAGCGCCGCATTCGACATGCGGCCATCGGTCTGAAGGACGGTCAGGATCGCGAGATCAATCGAATCGAGTTGCATGCGTGCAATCTTTCGTCGGTTTGGAACGCTCTGTTGCAATAATATGCGAAAAGGCGGTCTGGCGCATCCCCACTTTGCAAGGACATTCGCAGCGGTTTCGATGATCATGTCCGTCAGGAGCAATGCCGGATCATCAGGGAGAAAACGATGCGCGTCGGTTGTCCGAAGGAAATCAAGAACCACGAATACCGGGTCGGTCTGACGCCGGGTTCGGTGCGGGAATATGTCGCCAACGGTCACACCGTCATCGTCGAGACCGGCGCCGGTCTCGGCATTGACGCCGATGACGCCGCCTATGTCGCCGCCGGCGCGAAGATCGTGAAGACGGCGGAAGAGGTCTTCGCCCAGTCCGACATGATCGTGAAGGTGAAGGAGCCGCAGCCGTCGGAATGGGCGATGCTGCGCGACGACCAGATCCTCTACACCTATCTTCACCTCGCGCCCGATCCGGCGCAGACAAAAGGCTTGGTCGAAAGCGGCTGCACCGCCGTCGCCTACGAGACCATCACCGACGACCGCGGCGGCCTGCCGCTGCTCGCGCCGATGTCGGAAGTCGCCGGCCGCATGGCGATCCAGGCCTCCGCGACCGCGCTTCAGAAGGCGCATGGCGGCCACGGTATCCTGCTTGGCGGCGTGCCGGGCGTCCTGCCGGCCAAGGTCGTCGTTCTCGGCGGCGGCGTCGTCGGCCTCAACGCGGCCAAGATGGCCGTCGGCCTCGGCGCGGATGTGTCGATCATCGACCGTTCGATCCCGCGCCTGCGCGAACTCGACAATATTTTCAACGGCCGCGTACACACCCGTTACTCGACGATCGAGGCGCTGGAAGAGGAGGTCTTCTCCGCCGACGCCGTGATCGGCGCCGTGCTGATCCCGGGCGCCGCGGCGCCGAAGCTCGTCACCCGCGAGATGCTCGGCGGCATGAAGAAGGGCGCCGTGCTCTGCGACGTCGCCATCGACCAGGGCGGTTGCTTCGAAACCTCGAAGGCGACCACGCATTCCGAGCCGACCTACGAGATCGACGGCATCATCCATTATTGCGTCGCCAACATGCCGGGCGCGGTGCCGGTCACTTCGGCCAAGGCGCTCAACAATGCGACGCTGCAGTATGGCCTGATGCTGGCCAACAAGGGTCTGAAGGCGCTGGTCGACGAACCGCATCTGCGTAACGGCCTCAATGTCCATCGCGGCCGGATTACCAACAAGGCGGTTGCCGACGCCCTCGGTTACGAGATGGCTGCACCGCAGGACGCGCTGAAGGTCGCCTGACAGGCCGACAGCGCGATACGGCCGGTCGAGAGAGGTCACGACCGGCCGTATTTGTTTTCAGAACAGAACCCCGTCGATATCAGGCGCGTTCGATGCGCGCCTGGTAGCAATTGTTGGTCGCCGAGCGGACATGGACATAGGCGATCGCCGGATCCTGGAAGAGCTCGCGGGCGTAGGCCTCGATCCTGGGCTGCGGCACGACCTTTCCCGAGCCATAGACGATCCGGTCGTCGCGGCCATAGCCGCGCAGCAGATAGCGCGACGATTGGTGCAGGACATCCGGAACCTGCGGTCCCGGCTCCATGGCCTCGCATTCGCGGGCGTGAAGGAAGATCGGCCCGGTTTCCGCGAAGGGCTGATGGCTCGGGAAGGGTCGCCAGGCGAGAATGAGATAGTCCTCGCCGGCTTCGATGTTTTTCATGCAATGCCGGCACGGCATCCCGTCACCGTCGGAGACGACTTTCGTCGGCTGCTGGCCATAGGCGTCCGGGCCGCCGCGCTGGATGGCGCGGGCCGCCCCGGTGTCGATTGCGAAAAAGGTGAGGCGATCCATCGCGGGCTCCAGAGCTCTGGACCGGTCCCCGATCATGAAGGCTCATGATCGGAAAGGTTACCGGTCCCATTAAAGAAGCTGGCGCGGCATTTTGCCGATCTGATTGCTACAATCAGAGCGGACGCCGCGCCGGTCGATGGGCGGATAGAATATCGGGCGGCGGTTGCCCGCCACCCGATTCATGCGGGGTCAGTGCCGCGCGATCAGTACATCGTCACGAAGTCGGTGACGCGCCGCAATGTGACGCGGCGATTGCGCCATTCGGCGGCCGGTGTCGGCACGAGCAGGTAATCCTCGCCATAGCCGATCGTGTCGAGGGCGCGGTAGGGAACGCCGAAATACTGAACCAGCACCTGGGCGAGCGACGCGGCGCGGGCTTCGGAAAGAGCCTGGTTGGCGGCGCGCGACCCGACGGCGTCGGTATGGCCCTCGATCAGGAACCTTTCGTGGTGATTGCCCTGAAGGATGTTGTTGATCGCGATGGCGATCTGCTCGACCTTCCAGCGCTGGCTTGCCGGGATGGCCGCGGAACCGAAGGCGAAGTTGATCGACTGGATGTCGATGGACGGCGCCATGTGGCGCAGCCGCGGGGTGCGCTTGAACTGTTCGATGGTGACGCGCGCTTTCGGCGCGATCTTCTTTTCCGGCGTGCGCTTCAGCTGGCGCAGGATCGTGGCTGCGTCCGGGGTCGACTGGGCGAAGGCGGTTTCGGTCAGGGCGGGGATCAGGGCCGCCGCACCGGCGGCAGCGGCGGATCTCAGAAAGTTGCGGCGGTTCATGACACACTCCTTGGGGTTCGATGTTGTGTGTCAGGGTTAGCCCTGCGTGGATGAACCGGGCTTGAACGGCGCGTTCAGCCTTTCGGCAGCGCTGCTTCGGCGAGGCCGTGGATCTCCTTTTTCGTCAGGGGGCGGATTTTCCCGGGCGCCTGTCTGTAGGGCACGAAGCCGAGCTTCTGGTAGAGCGACAGCGCGGCCGGGTGATCCAGCGTACAGGTATTGACGGTGATCTTCTCCGGGCCGTTCGCCCAGCACGCCTCGATCGCCCGCGACAGGAACCATCGGCCGAGCCCTCGGCCCGCCGCATGCGGCATCAGCCCGAAATAGGCGAGATCGGTCGCTGCGGGGTCGGCCCGGTTGATCTCGAAGAAGCCGGCCGGCGCGCCGTCGAGATAGAGCACATAGATCTCGGTCGTGTCGGCATGGATGGCGGCGAGCAGCGTCTCGTCATCCATGCGCAGCCGGTATTCCCAGTTCCAGGCATACCCCACCTGCAGTTGCAGGAAGCGATAAAAAGCGAGCTGCGGCCTCTCGGCATGCAGGATCGCCGCGTTGACCCCGAGCGGCAGCGGATAGCGCTTCGCCGGCATCGTGGTCATTTCAAGAAAGGTGATGGTCGTGTCGAGCGATCGGGCGCGGGCGTTCATGATCCTGATCAGCCCTTCGCCGGCCCCGTTTCGACCGGCGTATCGTCGCGTGATCCCCATTCCGTCCACGAGCCGTCGTAAAGCCTGTGGCTCGTCGCGCCGACCGATTCCAGCGCCAGCGAGATGACCGCGGCGGTCACGCCGGACCCGCAGGACGTGACGACCGGACGGGCCGGATCGATGCCGGCTTCGCTCAGTACCTGGCGCAGCCCGTCGATATCCTTCAGGTAGCCGCCCTCCGAAAACGTCGGTGTCGGCACGTTGCGCGCGCCCGGCATGTGGCCGGATCGTATCCCGGGACGCGGCTCCGGCTCCTCGCCGGTGAACCGGCCGGCCGGCCGGGCGTCCGCGATCTGGCTCGACCCGTCCTTGACGATCGTCATCATGTCGGCAAGCGAGGCGACCTTCGAGGCGTCGAACTTGGGCAGGAAGGCCGTGGAGGCTATCTTGGTCGGCGTCGCGGTGACGATATGGCCGTCCTTCTTCCAGTTGTCGAAGCCGCCATCGAGGAGGAAGACCTTGTCAGCGCCCATGACGCGGAACAGCCACCAGACGCGCGGCGCGGAAAACATGCCCGGCCCGTCATAGACGACGATCGTGTCCTCGCGCGAAATGCCCATCGCGCTGGCATGCTGCTCGAAGACCGAGGGCGAGGGCAGGGTATGCGGCAGGTCGCTGTCGGGATCGACCACGGCGTCCTGGTCGAAGAAGACCGCGCCTGGAATATGCGCCGCATCGTATTCGGCGCGTGCGTCGCGGTTCTGCGCTGGCAGATACCAGGACCCGTCAACGATCGACAGGCCGGGATCCTTGAGATGTTTCACCAGCCATTCCGGCGAGACTACAAACGGGCTCTTTTCGCTCACGGGCGCACCTTTTCACATAACAGACGGGCGGAATGCCGCGTGCCATAAAGGCAGGAGTGGCGGCGGGAACGCAAGAGGTGGCCAGCCCTGCCGCCGATTGCACTGTTGTGGCTCAGGCCGCCGGCAGTGGGCCGAAGCGGATGCGAAAACGGCGGTTCTCGCGGCCCTTCTTCTCGATCTTGCCGATATGGATGTCGCCGACTTCCTGCGTCTCGGTGACATGGGTGCCGCCGCAGGGTTGGCTGTCGATAGAGGCCTCCTTGCCGATGCAGACGAGGCGGATCGAGCCGCTGCCGGTGGGCGGACGGACGTTCTTCGATTTGACGAGGCCCGGATTGGCGGCGAGGTCCGCGTCGGAAATCGTCTCGACATAGATCGGGTGGTTGGCGGCAACGAGCGCCATCAGCTTTTCGCTGATCGCGGCCTTGTCATTGTCGAATTCCGGAATGTCGAAATCGACGCGGCTTTCCTCCTCGCCGACGGACGCGCCGGTGATCGGATAGGGGCACACCACCGTCAGCAGGTGGCAGGCCGTGTGCATGCGCATCAGCTTGTAACGGCGGTCCCAGTCGATATGCAGAGTCAGCTTCTCGCCGGTCTCCGGCACCCGTTGGCCGGGCGCGGGGACATGGATGATCTCGTCCTTGGTCTCGCCGCAGACGGTCGCCGCGATTGCGATTTTCGAACCGTCTTCGCGTTCGAAAAAACCGGTATCGCCCGGCTGGCCGCCGGATGTCGCATAAAAGCAGGTCTGGTCGAGAATGATGCCGCCGCGCTCATTGACCGCGAGCACGGTTCCCTCCGCGACGGACTGATAGGCGTCGTCGCGGAAGAGCGCCTTGACTGAATGGGCCATTATTCCACGTCCTCGAAGGGCACGTCATATTCGGTCCGGGTCTCCATCCATGCCGGCACCGGAAGGTTCTTGCCGCGCAGGTACTCCGGATTGAAAAGCTTCGACTGGTAGCGATTGCCGTAGTCGCAGAGCACGGTGACGATCGTATGGCCCGGCCCCATCTCCTTCGCCATGGCTATCGCGCCGGCGATGTTGATGCCGGTCGAGCCGCCCATCACAAGGCCTTCCTCCTGCGCAAGGTCGAAGATGATCTTCAGCGCTTCGTCGTCTGAAAGCCGGTATGCGAAATCCGGTGCGAACCCTTCCAGATTCGCGGTGATGCGGCCCTGGCCGATCCCCTCGGTGATCGACGATCCTTCCGATTTGAACTCGCCGGTCTTGTAATAGGAAAAGAGCGCCGCGCCCATCGGGTCGGCCAGGCCGATCTTGATGTCGGGCCGTTTCTCCCGCAGCCCCTCGGCGACGCCGGCAAGCGTGCCGCCGGACCCGACTGCGCAGATGAAGCCGTCGACCATGCCGCCCGTGTCGCGCCAGATCTCCGGAGCCGTGGTTTCCACATGCGCCTGCCGGTTGATGACATTGTCGAACTGGTTGGCCCAGATCGCGCCGTTCGGCTCGGATGCGGCCAGCTGTTCGGCGAGCCGGCCGGAGACACGGACATAATTGTTGGGATTGCGGTAAGGGACGGCCGGAACCTCGATCAGTTCGGCGCCATAGAGCCGGATCGCGTCCTTCTTTTCCTGCGACTGGGTTTCGGGAATGACGATCACCGCACGGTAACCCAACGCGCGCGCGACCATGGAGAGCCCGATGCCGGTATTGCCGGCGGTGCCCTCGACGATGACCCCGCCCGGTTTCAGCAGGCCTTTTTCCTCGGCGTCGCGGATGATGAAAAGCGCGGCGCGGTCCTTCACCGACTGGCCGGGATTGAGGAATTCGGCCTTGCCGAGAATCGTGCAGCCCGTTTCCTCCGACGCGCGTTTGAGCTTGATCAGCGGCGTGTTGCCGATGGTCTCGAGCACCGAATTGAACATGATCCGTCCTTGATGTTTTTGCAGACAGTATGGTTTCGGTATCGGCGCTTCAAGGCACAACTCCTTCTGCGGGAACCCGAATAGGCGGATTTCTTTTGCGGCAAATTCGCTTGCGGCGCATTGGCGCGGACCATCAGGGCCGCGGACGCCGGATGCGGCGATTGCGGGCCGGACGTCTTTTCCTATAGTCGGCGAGTCACGAAGCATGCGGGTGGACGGATGATCATTACACTGGCCGTTTCCGGCTATCGCTCGATTCGCGATCTCGTCCTGCCGCTTGACCGGCTGACCGTGATCACCGGCGCCAACGGAAGCGGCAAGTCGAGCCTCTATCGCTCGATCCGGCTGCTGGCGGAGGTCGCGCAGGGCGGTGTTATTGGCGCCCTCGCGAAGGAGGGCGGGCTGCAATCGACGCTCTGGGCGGGGCCGGAATCCTTCTCGCGGGCGATGAAGGCGGGTCAGCAACCCGTTCAGGGAACGGTCAGGACCGGTCCCGTCAGCCTGAAGCTCGGCTTTGCCGACGAGGATTACGGCTACGCCATCGATCTCGGCATGCCGATTCCCGCGCCGGGCTCGGTGTTCAACGCCGATCCGGAGATCAAGGCCGAGGCGCTGTGGGTCGGCGAGTGCCTGCGCCGGTCGAACGAGATCGCAAACCGTACCGGCCCCCATGTCCAGGTGCTCACGGAAAAGGGCGCCCGCCGCACCGTCCTCAAGGATCTCGCGGGGTTCGACAGCGTGATGACGCACGCCGCGGACCCGGGCGAAACGCCCGAACTGCTCGCCGTCAGGGAGAGGATGCGGTCGTGGCGCTTTTACGACCATCTGCGTACCGACCGCGACGCGCCGTCCCGGTTTCCGCAGATCGGAACGCGGACGACAACGCTAGCCTCCGACGGAGCCGACCTCGCGGCCGCCTTCCAGACCATCCGGGAAATTGGCGATGCCGAGGCGCTGGACGAGGCGATCGAGGATGCGTTCCCGGGCAGCTCCGTCGAACTGGCCGTTTCGGACGGGATGTTCGAACTAGCGATGCGGCAGCCGGGACTGCTGAGGCCCTTGCGTCTTGCGGAACTGTCGGACGGGACCTTGCGCTATCTGCTGCTTGTCGTTGCCTTGCTGACGCCGAGGCCGCCGCCGCTTCTGGTCCTCAACGAACCGGAGACCAGCCTGCATCCGAACCTCCTGCCGGCGCTGTCGCGCTTGATCGAACGGGCGGCTCGGCGGTCCCAAATCATCGTCGTCTCGCACTCGGCGGCGCTGGTCGAGCCGCTGCAGGGCGGTGAGGGAACCGTGTGCTACGAGCTCAGGAAGGAGCTTGGCGAAACGGTGGTCGACGGTGCGGAGGACGTGCGCTGGGAATGGCCGCGGCGATAAGGGTCAGTCGGACCGGGCGTAGACGATCTGCCGAACGTCGATGAATTCCTCGCGGAACCCGGCCTCGCAATAATGCAGGTAAAATTCCCACATGCGGCGGAAACGCTGGTCGAATCCGAGCGGTTTGATCTGCTCCCAGCTCTCATGGAAGCGGTCGCGCCACATGGCGAGCGTCCGCGCATAATCCTGCGCGAAGACACGCTCGGCAAACTTCTTCAGGCCGTGGTCGGAACTCAGCCCGTCGAGGATCTGCGGCGTCGGCAGCATGCCGCCGGGAAAGATGTAGCGCTGGATGAAGTCGGGATTGGCCCGGTATTCGGGGAAGGCGCGCTCATTTATCGTGATGATCTGCAGGCCGGCCTTGCCGCCCGGCTTCAACACTTCGTGCAGCTTGCCGAAATAGGTCGGCCAGTATTGCTCGCCGACCGCCTCGAACATCTCGATGGACACGACGCGGTCATAGGTCTCGGGCTCGTCGCGGTAATCCTGGAACTTGAAGGTGACGCGATCCTCGAGGCCGGCGCGGCGAATTCGGTCGCGCGCGAATTCCAGTTGCTCGCGGCTGATCGTCAGTCCCGTGACGCGGCAGCCGATCTCGCGCGCGGCGAATTCGGCGAAGCCGCCCCAGCCGCAACCGATTTCGAGGACATGGTCGTCCGGCCCGATATCCGTCGCCTTGGCAAGGGCGCGGTACTTGGCGGCCTGCGCCGATTCGAGGTCGTTGGCGCCGTCCGCGAACAGCGCGGAGGAGTAGGTCATGCTAGGATCGAGCCAGCGCCCGTAGAACTCGTTGCCGAGGTCGTAGTGCGCCGAAATATTCCGCTTCGCCTTGTCCCGCGTGTTCCGGTTCAGCCAGTGCCGGAAGGCGTTGAAGGCGCGGAACAGGTGGTTCGCCTTGACGATCTGGTAGCCCAGCGTCTCGTTGGCGACGAAAAGCTCCAGAACCGCTGTCACGTCGGGGCTTTCCCAATCGCCGTCCATATAGGTCTCGGCGACCCCGATGGTGGATTCGGACAGGGCGCGGCGGGGCAGGTTCCAATTATGCAGGATCAGGACCGCTTCCGGGCCGGGTGCGTTGCCGCCGACCTTGAAAACGCGCTTGTCGGGCAGTTGGACGGTCAGGGATCCTTGCGGGAGCAGCGTCGCGGCGCGCAGGGCGAGTTTCGCCTTCAGGGGGATGCCTTTGAGGGCACGACGAATGTCGTGCGGCGTCAGATGCACCGCTTCCTGCCTGATCCGTTCCGCAAGTGCCCCTGTCGGCGCGGATCCCGTCTTTGCTTCGCAATCGGCACTCATGGGGCCACACTAACCGGATTTTATTTCGCCTGCCAAGCGGCTTTCGCGGTGCGTTTCACGCCGAGTTGCGCTTCATTTCCTCATAGGCGGCCATGGCGCGCTGCCGTGCTCCGCGATGTTCGACGATCGGGTGCGGATAGGTTTCCCCAAGCGTCACCCCTGCCTTCCGCAGCGTAGCCTCAGGCGCTTCCCAAGGCTTGTGCAGATACTTGTCCGGCAGGTCCGCAAGCTCCGGCACGAACTGGCGGACATAGTGTCCGTCGGGATCGAATTTCTCGCCCTGCAGGATCGGATTGAAGATGCGGAAATAGGGCGCCGCGTCGGCGCCTGATCCGGCGATCCATTGCCAACTGGCCGTGTTCGATCCGGGATCGGCATCGACCAACGTATCGCGGAACCAGCTTTCGCCATGCCGCCAGTCGATCAGCAGATGCTTGACGAGGAAGGAGCCGACCGCCATGCGGACGCGATTGTGCATCCAGCCGGTCCGCCAAAGCTGGCGCATGCCGGCGTCGATGAAGGGGTAGCCTGTCATCCCCTTTTGCCAGCGCTCCAACTCTTCGCCCGGCGCGCGCCACGGGAAAGCATCGAAATCGCTGTTGTAGTTCTTCGTGCGCAGATCGGGGAAATTGACCAGCAGGTGCCAGGAGAATTCCCGCCAGACCACTTCCTTGCGGAAGGTCGTGAAGTCGCGAGCCGGCGCGTCGTCCCGGTTTTCTTCCGTCGCGCCCCAGATCTGGAAGGGTGAAATCTCTCCGAAAGCGAGATGAGGCGAAAGCCTCGACGTGCTTTCTTTGCCGGGAAAGTCGCGCCCGTCCGCATACCCGTCGAGCGCCTCCGAAATGAACTCCTCAAGCCGCGCTCGGGCGCCGTCCTCGCCGGGCGTCCATGCCTCGGCGATGCCGCCGGCCCAATCAGGATTGGTCGGCAGCAGCGACCAGGATTCCAACTCGTCCGACGCGAGCTCACCCTCGAACCGGACAAGTTCCTTCGGCGCGCCGACCGGCGGGCGAGGATGGCAATTCTCGCTGAAGGCGCGCCAGAACGGCGTATAGACGCGATAGGGGCCGCCCGACCCGGTCTTCAGCTGTGTCGGTTCGTGCATCAACTGTCCGTCGAAGCTTTCAACCGTCACGCCTTCATCGCGAAGATCCGACTTGAGCGCCGCGTCGCGATCCATCTGCGCCGGAACGTAACGGCGGTTCCAGAGAACCGAGCAGGCGCCGGTCGTCTTGACAATGTCCTTCAGAATTTCCGCCGGATCGCCGCGACGAAACACCAGCGGCGCGCCCAAGCGTTCAAGCGCCTCCGACAGCGATGTCAGCGAGTGATGCAGCCACCAGGCCTGCGCCCCGCCGAGAGGCACCGTTTCGTCGTCATCTTCGAGAATATAGACGGGTACAACCGGATTGCCGGCCTGTGAAGCGGCGCTCAGCGCAAGGTTGTCGGTGACGCGCAGATCATTGCGAAACCAGACGATCACGGGAGCTTGTGGAAGGTCGGGACCTTTGAAATCGTTCATCTATCTGTCGGGCTGGATACTGTTCCTGTCCGTTACGCGTGCGCCGTGCGTTTGGATCGCTACCGTGGGAATCGCACCTTACGTGTACCGCCGATATGGAGTATTTTAGGAATTCGTTTACCATCTCGGGCTCATTCTTGAGTGGCGTCAATGACGCTAGGGCGCGATGCGCCGAGTTGGAGCAAGAGTTTTCGAGGAACAGAGGTCAGCCCCATGACGACCAAGGATGCGACGGCAGGCGGCGACGGTGCGATGACCGGTGACCGCGATCTGGACTGTTCGACTTATCTCGAAGCGGGCATTGAAGGTCTGGTGGTCAAGGCACTGGCCGCAGGCTGGAACGAGGACGAGATCTCGAACGCGCTGCTGGGCCTTGTGCAGGACCGTATTTCCGATGCGCGCGACAACGCCATACTCGATTTCGGTCCCAAGCCTGGCGCTACCCGGCACTGACGTCAGGCCGGTTTCACGGCCAGGCGAAATCCAGAAGGTAATACCTGCCGCCTGAATCCATGGCGACTCCATAGCCATCCGCGGTGCCGCGTCGGGTGACGAAGTCGACTTCGACAGTCGTTCCCTGCCAGCAATAGAGCGTCGCCTTGCCGTTTCTCGAGCTTGCCTGGTTACCGACGATCGAAACGTTGCGATCGGTCAGCGGGCCCATCGCATAGAGCAATGACCCTCTCGGCACGCCGGCGAAACGCTTCTTGTAACTCGTCCACTTGCCCTTGCACTGGTCGCCATTGGGCAGCGCCAGCGACATCGTTCCGTGATCGCTGAGGAAATTGTGCAGGCGCGCCTCGGCCAGTTGCACGTCCATGCCCTTGAAGGATGGATCTTCCGACGCCATCACGCCGAGCGGCTTGGAATAGCAGCCGGACAGGGCGAGTAGCGCGCCCAGACATGCCGCCCCGATCCCGATGCGCCGGACTTTCCTGTTGTCCACCCGAATGAGCCTCGCGAATGCTTCGATGAGACAGTCTTAGCGGCCGACCCTTGCGCGAAGGCTACGCGGCGGACGGAAAGCCGAAATGGCAAAGGGGTCAGCGAATTTCGCTGACCCCTTTGGAAAAGAATGGCTCCCCGGGCCGGATTCGAACCAGCGACCAACCGGTTAACAGCCGGTTGCTCTACCGCTGAGCTACCGGGGAACAGCGCTCAAGCTGAGCGGAGCCTATATCAAAGGTCTTTCCGATTTGCCAAGCTGTGAATGAAACTTTTTTGCATGCAACTGTCCCGACGATTGGAATGGCTGGAAATAACCGCATTCCGGGCATATCTGCGCCTGACAACGGTTTAGGTCGATGGCTGATATCAACAGGACGCAGGAAAGCGGCGAAGGCGGGCGGCCGACGCGACACACGATAAGGGTGCTCAACCGGCATTTCCCCGTGCCGGCGACGCGAGCCGGACGCATTGGGCTCGGCTCGGCGCTGGTCGTTGGCGGGGCTCTTGGATTTCTTCCTGTCGTCGGTTTCTGGATGCTGCCGCTCGGCCTGCTCGTTCTGGCGCAGGATGTGCCGCGCATCCGCCGATGGCGTCGCAATCTTATTGTTCGCTGGGAACGCCGGCGGCGAAAGGGACGCTAGCGCGGCCTGTCCGGGCATGGCTCGCGCATTTGCTCCGTGTTTTCAGGTCGCGGATGCCGTTGGGTCGGCGGCAATTCGGATCGATGCGGGAAACTGTTGAGAATGGCGCTTGACCGCCAATTCGAAAATCCCTATCCGATCAACGACAACGGTGGATATCGGCCTCGTGGCGGAGTGGTTACGCAGAGGACTGCAAATCCTTGCACCCCGGTTCGATTCCGGGCGAGGCCTCCACCGGTTGCTTGCCTGACAGGGCGGCAAGGCGGGATCGACGGAAGCGGGTGATAACCATGGCGTACTCTTACGACGAATTGCGTCAAACCATGGTCGACAGCCAGATTCGCACGACCGACGTGACGAATCTGCGTGTTGTGGACGCGTTTCTCACGGTTCCGCGCGAGGCATTCGTCTCCGACCAGCGCAAACCATTTGCCTATATCGACGACGACATCGAGATTTCCGGCCCGACGGCCGAGGCGCGCCGCTTCCTTATGGAGCCGTCGCCTTTCGCAAAGCTCGTGCAACTCGCCGACGTGCACCCGGGTGATCTGGTGCTCGATATCGGTTGCGGTACAGGCTATTCCTCGGCGGTCCTTTCGCTGCTCGGCAACGCCGTCATCGCGCTCGAAAGCGACGAGGAACTTGCGGAGCGGGCGAGCGACATCCTGCTGGAAAACGGGTTCGACAATGTCGCGGTGGTGACCGGATCGCTTGATGCCGGCTACGCCGGCGAAGGTCCCTATGATGTGATCTTTATCGGCGGTTCCGTCGATTCGGTTCCCGAGGTTCTTTTCGATCAATTGAAGGATGGTGGCCAGCTCGTGGTTGTCGAAGGACATGGCCTGGGCGGATTTGCCACACTCTATGTAAAGGACGGAGCGTACGTTTCCGGGAGAAAAGCCTTTAATCTCAGTGTGAAGGCGTTGCCGGGATTCGAGCGGAAGCTTGAATTCTCGTTCTGAGCGAGGCGTGAATGGTTGCTGCAGGGCAACACCCGCCGATAAGTTCGGAGGCCGGTATTGCCGTCAAGGTGAGCGATTAATAATAAACTAACGCCAACCATCGGTTGGTTATCGTCAATCAGGACCGTCCGGATGCGCCATTCCTTTCTCGCAACTGCTGTCGCCGTCGCTGTTATCGTTGCCCCGCAGGCCGTTCGCGCCGAAACGATTTTCGGCGCCATGGCCAAGGCCTACGAGAACAATTCGAGCCTCAATTCGGCGCGGGCGGGCATGCGCGTTACCGATGAAAGCGTGGCGCTTGCGAAATCAGGTTACAGGCCGCGCGTAACGGGAACGGCCGGCATCACGAATTCCTGGTCGACCGGCTCCAAGGGCATCACCAGCCACAGCTTCGGCATCACGATCAGCCAGTCGTTGTTCGACGGCTTCCAGACGAGAAACGGCGTTCGCGCCGCCGAACTGAACGTGCTGGCGCAGCGCGAGAACCTGCGCAACAGCGAGCAGAACGTGCTGTTCGACACCGCGCAGGCCTATATGGACGTGCTGCAGAACCGCGACATCGCGATGTTCCGCCAGCGTAACCTCGCGTTTTTGGACGAACAGGTACGCGCGGCATCTGCGCGCTTCGATGTTGGCGAGGGCACCCGAACCGATGTCGAGCAGGCAAGGGCCAGCCGCGCGGGCGCTCAGGCTCAGCTGGAGGCGGCACGCGCCGCAGCCATTTCGAGCGCTGCCATCTACCGGCAGCTGACCGGTTCCGATCCGACGAATCTGTCCCCGGCGAACGCGGTCGCGAAGGGTCTGCCCCGGTCTCTCGATACGGCCTTGGCGACGGCTTTCGCGCAGCACCCCGCGATCCTGGTCAGCAAGTACCTGATCGATGCCGGTGTTTATAACGTGAAATCGGCCGAAGGTGCGTTCCTGCCGCAGGTCGGGCTTTCAGCATCCGTTTCGCGGAACCATTCTAGCTTTTCGGCCAATACCGGCGGTTCCACCACCAGCGAGAGCGCGTCTGTCGGCGCAACCCTAACCGTTCCGATCTACCAGGGCGGCGCGGCGAGTGCGACGGTCCGGCAGTCGAAGGAGTCGCTCGGCCAGGCTCGTATCGGTCTGGATGTGTCGCGCGATCAGGTGCGTGCGGCCGTGACATCCGCATATACGCAATTGTCGGCTTCGCGCGCGGCCGTGACCGCCAACCGCGAAACGCTTCGCGCCAGCCGTTTGGCGCTCGACGGAGTTGTTCAGGAACGCGACGTCGGCCAGCGCACCACGCTGGACGTCCTGAACGCCCAGAATACCGTCCTCGACGCCCAAATCTCGCTTGCCCAGGCCGAACGCGATGTCGTCGTCTCCAGCTATGCGCTGTTGTCCGCGATCGGCAAACTGACCGCCAGGAACCTTGGTCTCCAGGTCGCGCTCCATGACCCGAAGGAGCACTACAACGCGGTCAAGGACAAGTGGTTCGGCCTGCGCACGCCTGACGGGCGTTAACCACAACAACAGCTCATTTCTGTGGGTGGAGCCGGTCGCTGCCAGCGGCCGGATTCTCATCTGTCGGATCATCCGCTAAGCTTGACCGATGATTCGCCGGATGGACCGGCGGGGCATCAGGCGACGGTAGGAAAATGTCACAAAGCAGCGCGCTTCGCGAACAGCCTTCGATGGATGAAATCCTTGCATCGATCCGCAAGATCATCGATGCGGGCGAGGCTCAGGTTAAGCCGCCCGTCGAAGAAAAGGTTGAAGCCGCCGAAGCCGTTGAAACCGTTCCGCCGCAGCCGGCCAATGATCCGGTCGGCAAGCGGCCGGCCGCGCCGCCCTCCATACTTCCGCAGCAGCCGCTGACCCGGCGCGCGCCGGAACCTGCCGATGTCGCGCCGCGGGAGGGTTCTGCCCCCGAAAACGACTTCGATTTCGATATTGCCGCCGCCGTCAGCGATTACCTTGCCGAGGAAAACAAGGCCGGGGAGGCGGCTGCCGCCAGGACGAACCCGGAACCCGAAGCGGTAAGTCAGGCCGAAACCGGCATCGTTGCGCAGGATACGGGGCGGGACGCCGATTCGGCGGCATCCACGGCTGCCGATGACGCGGACATCGAACTGGATCTGTCCATCGACATGTCCGATTCGCCGGAAATATCGGAAGCCGAGGCGGCGCTGCTGGAAGAGTTTTCCGATATCGACCGCGATCTGCTCGCCGATCGCCAGGCGAAATATGACAGGCGGTTCAGCGAGGACGATGTTGGCACATTCCGGAAGGTCGGCGATTTGCTGCGTGAAACGGTGAATCCGACCCGAACCGCATCGCCGGAGGCGACTGCGCGGCACTCGACGGCGCTGGTCTCGGATATGGTGTCGCAGAGCGTTTCGCAGTCGCTGGCCAGTCTTGCCGATCTTGCGCCCCGCAGTCAGGCGCCGGATCTGGACGCCATGGCCGAGGAAATGCTGCGGCCGATGCTGCAGGAATGGCTCGACAACAATCTTCCGTCCCTGGTCGAACGTCTCGTCCGTGCTGAGATCGAGCGGATAGCCCGGGGCGACCCGCGCGACGCCTGACGCCGCGCCTTCGAACAGCGCCTTTGTTGACAGTCCCGCGCGCTTCGGATTTACACGGGCGCTGAATTACCGACTTTGCTCGCGGACATTTCCACATGCTCGACAAGACCTTTGACGCGTCCAGCGTCGAACCTCGAATTGCCAAAATCTGGGAGGGCGCGGACGCTTTCGCCGCCGGCGCCGGAGCAAAGGAAGGCGCCGATCCCTATTGCATCGTGATTCCGCCGCCGAACGTGACCGGTTCGCTGCATATGGGACACGCTCTCAACAACACCCTGCAGGACATTATGATCCGCTACCAGCGGATGAACGGCAAAAACGTGTTGTGGCAACCGGGCATGGACCATGCCGGCATCGCCACGCAAATGGTGGTTGAGCGCCAGCTGGCCGAGGGCGGCGAGAACATGACGCGCCGCGAGATGGGGCGCGAAAAATTCGTCGAACGCGTCTGGCGCTGGAAGAACGAATCCGGCGGCATGATCTTCAATCAGCTGAAGCGCCTCGGCGCGTCTTGCGACTGGTCCCGCGAGCGCTTCACCATGGATGACGGCCTGTCGGCCGCGGTCCTTGAGGTCTTTGTCCGGCTCTACAAGGAAGGGCTGATCTACCGCGGCAAGCGGCTGGTCAACTGGGATCCGAAATTCGAAACCGCGATTTCCGACCTCGAGGTGGAGAACAAGGAAGTCGACGGCCACATGTGGCACTTCAAGTACCCGCTGGCCGGCGGCGAAACCTATGAATATGTCGAGAAGGACGCCGACGGCAACGTCACGCTGCGCGAGACGCGCGACTACATCTCCATCGCCACGACGCGTCCGGAAACCATGCTCGGCGACGGTGCGGTCGCCGTTCATCCCTCTGACGAGCGTTATGCGCCGATCGTTGGGAAGCTGTGCGAAATTCCTGTCGGGCCGAAGGAGCATCGCCGCCTTATCCCGATCATCACCGACGAGTATCCGGATCCGGAATTCGGTTCCGGCGCGGTGAAGATCACCGGCGCGCACGATTTTAACGACTACCAGGTCGCCAAGCGCAACGACATTCCGCTCTATCGCCTGATGGACGAAACCGCCGCGATGCGCGCTGACGGCGCGCCCTATGCCGAGGAAGCCGGCAAGGCGATGGAGATCATCGAGTCGGGCGCGCTTCCTTCGGAAGCGGACGTCGATGCGATCAATCTGGTGCCGGAAGCCTATCGCGGGCTCGACCGCCTCGAAGCGCGCAAGAAGATCGTCGCCGACATCAACGCGGACGGCCTTGCCGTGATGACCACGGACGAGGACGGCAACGCGATCCCGCTGGTCGAGGCCAAGAAGATCATGCAGCCCTTCGGCGACCGCTCCCATGTCGTCATCGAGCCGATGCTGACCGACCAGTGGTTCGCGGACGCGAAGACGCTGGCCGCACCGGCCATCGCGTCGGTGCGTGAGGGACGCACCCAGTTCGTGCCGAAGACCTGGGAAAACACCTATTTCAACTGGATGGAGAACATCGAGCCCTGGTGCGTGTCGCGCCAGCTCTGGTGGGGCCACCAGATCCCGGCCTGGTACGGACCGGACGGCGCCGTCTTTGTCGAAAAGAGCGAGGAGGAGGCCGCCGCGGCCGCGCGCGCGCACTATGGCGAGGACGTCGTTCTCACCCGCGACGAGGACGTGCTCGACACATGGTTCTCGTCCGCGCTGTGGCCGTTCTCGACGCTCGGCTGGCCGGAACAGACCGAGGCACTTGCCACCTGGTATCCGACCAGTGTGCTCGTCACCGGCTTCGATATCATCTTCTTCTGGGTCGCCCGGATGATGATGATGGGCCTTCATTTCATGAAGGACGAGACCGGCACGCCGGTCGAGCCCTTCGAGACCGTCTATGTCCACGCGCTGGTGCGCGACAAGTTCGGCGCCAAGATGTCGAAGTCCAAGGGCAACGTCATCGATCCGCTCGAACTGATCGACGAATATGGCGCCGACGCGCTGCGCTTCACGCTCGCCATCATGGCCGCGCAGGGCAGGGACGTGAAGCTGGACCCGGCGCGCATCGCCGGCTACCGCAACTTCGGCACCAAGCTGTGGAACGCGACGCGCTTCGCCGAGATGAACGGCGTCACGCATGATGCCGGCTTCAGACCGGAAGACGCGAAACTGCAGATCAACCGCTGGATCCTGACCGAACTGACCCGGACGGCGCGCGAGGTCGCGGACGGCATCGACCAGTATCGCTTCAACGACGCGGCGGGCGCGGCCTATCGTTTCGTCTGGAACACCTTCTGCGACTGGTATCTCGAACTGCTGAAGCCGGTCTTCAATGGCGACGACGAGGAGGCTAAGGCCGAAGCGCAGGCCTGCGCCGCTCATGTGCTCGACGGTGTTTACAAGCTCCTTCATCCCTTCATGCCCTTCATGACGGAGGAACTGTGGGCGCTGACCGCGGAAAGCCGGGACACGTTGCTCTGCCATGCGGAATGGCCGCGTCCGGACTTCGAGGACGAGGAAGCCGCCGGCGAGATCAACTGGCTGATTGACCTGGTGACGGGGATCCGTTCGGTGCGCGCCGAAATGAATGTGCCCGCCTCGGCAATGGTGCCGCTCGTCATGGTCGGCGCCAACAGCGAGACCTGCCGTCGCCTGCTGGATCACGACGCGGCGATCGGCCGGCTGGCCCGCGTCGAGGATATCCTTCTCGAAAGCGACGTGCCGAAGGGGTCCGCGCAGATGGTCGTCGGGGAGGCCACGGCCTGTCTTCCGCTCGGCGGTTTGATCGATGTCGATGCCGAGCGCGCCCGGTTGGGCAAGGCCATCGGCAAAGTCGAGGCGGATATTCAGAAGCTCGAGAAGAAGCTGGGCAACGAGAAATTCCTGGCGAACGCCAAGCCGGAAATCGTTTCCGGCGAACGCGAGAAGCTGGAGGAGGCGCAGCGCGAGTGCGATTCGCTCAAGACCGCGCTGACGCGAATTGAGCAAATCGGCTAATTTCCGTTGCGTCATCAAGGGATGGGATACGTTCGCCGCACGAAAAAGGTGGCTTATGTGTCACTTATGCAACAACGGGCGTTCCGCGCCCGTTTTGCATTCCGGGAGACCAAATTTCGGCCAAATCGGGCAATTTTCACAGAATTCGGCTCATATGTGTCGTTGACGTAAACGTAAAAGCCGGCATCCTTCGGAGTGGCGAAAGGCCGCGCCTGTCGCCGGGCTCGAATGTGGCGTTTCTTTGTCCATTTTCTGCTTGAAAAAGCAGCAGTCCCTCCGACAAGAATAAGCGGACATGGTTTGGAGGAACTCATGCCCAGGGGCACTAAAACAACTATAATCGGCCTGATCGGCGCGACCTTGATTTCCGGCTCGGCAATGGCGGGCGGCTTCAGCCGCGGCTCGGCCGACACGGATATTCTTTATGAAGCTGGCGGTTTCGTTATGCGCAACGGCGTCGCCTACGTGATGCCGCAACGCGGATACGACACGATCGGCGGTGTGGCCGCGACGGATCCGAACTATAGCGATAGCTATATTATTCCCTCTTTCGCTGGAAAGCTGGCTCTGAGTGACAATCTCAGCTGCGCGGGAACCTATACCCAGCCATTTGGCGCGAAATCGACTTACGGTCCCCAGGCGATCCAGGCAGGCATTAACGCGGATCTGGCCGACAGTGTTCCGGTTAATGGCGCTTCCGGCACAAGTTTCACCGATTTCACGACTGACGAATTCGGGGTGACTTGCGGATATCGCTTCAATGTCGGCCGCGGAAACCTTTGGATCCTGGGAGGGGGCTTCCTCGAGTCCATCTCCTATGAAGAAGGCAATATGATCGGCGACGCGGTGCTCGGAACGGCTGCCGTGCTGTCGCTTACCGAAAGCAGCGTGCCCGGCTACCGGATCGGCGCGGCCTACGAAATTCCCGAGATCGCCCTGCGCGTTCAGGGGATGTATCGGTCCGCGGTCGAACACAGCCTGACTGGCACGTTCTCCGTCGATGGGTTGGGAACTTTCAGCTCGGTCGGCGCGGCAACGATGCCGCAGAGCTTCGAGCTCAAAGCGCAGAGCGGTATCGCGCCCGGCTGGCTCGCCTTCGGATCGGTCACCTGGACCGACTGGAGCGTTCTGCAGACGCTCAACTACACCACCACCGGTCCGCGGCAGAAGGAGTTCTTCTATCAGGACGGCTGGACGGTCTCGGGCGGTGTCGGTCACGCATTCAACGACATGATTTCCGGATCGCTTTCCTTCACCTGGAATTCCGGGGTCTCGACCACCGAGGATGTGAACGAAGACACGTTCGGCGTCAGCGGCGGTATTTCGGTAGCGGATTCCGCTGGCGGCCAACTGCGTCTGGGCGGCGGCATCACATATCTGACCGGCGGTTCGGTGGCTCAGGCTGGCAACTGCGGCGGCGGAGCGCCCGGTGATTGCGGTGACGGCCCCGGAGGCGCATTCGCCTACACGGTCGGAAACGATTGGGCCTTCGCGCTGGGCGCGTCCTACAAGCGCCCGTTCTGACAGTTCGGATAGCGAGACTCTGATAACCCCGCCGCATCCCGGCGGGGTTTTTCTTTGCGCCTGCGTCACCTGGGCTTTTCCGCGCGTGACGCTGAATTCCCTGAAATCGCCCGCTTTGTGACGAATTGGCAACACCTTTACGGTAAGAATGCCGCTAGAACGCATGGAGTGGCATGTGCCCATTTGCCGCCATAAACCGGGAGCATCGCAGTGTGGTTCCGTTCGAGGCGACAGGTTTGGGCGGACAAGGGACAGAATTTTTGGATGTCAGGTTTGTCTCGGCAGGAAGGGTTTCGGCCAGCGGCAGAGCCGCCGGTTTTCCCTTCGCAGGTCGATCGGGCCAGACAGTCCGGCGGAGCAGCAAGGCAAGCGAAGGCGCGCCGGCATCCGGGATGTAAGACGAGTATCATGACCACGACAGGGTCCGGAAAAATCCATATGCCACGCTTGCGCGCCGCGTCTCTCGCGGCCGTGTTCGGCGTGTCGCTCGGACTGGCGGCAGTGCAGTCCGCTCCGGCTTTCGCCCAGTCGGGCGATGGCGAGCAAAAGGGCCCGTGGGCAATGTTCCGCTTCGGCTTCACGGCCTACAAGAGCGGCCGCAAGGACGAAGCTCTCAAGGCCTATCGCGATGCGGCCGAGCACGGGCATGCTGGCGCACGCTGGAAGCTGGCAACCATGTATGCGTCCGGCGACGGCGTGAAAGAAGACGATTACGAGGCGTTCCGGCTCTATGAGGGGCTGGTCAATGAAGGCGCGGCGCCCGGCACGCGCGACGAAACCTTCATCGCGCATTCGCTGATGTCGCTCGCCAACTATCTGCGCCGCGGCATTCCCGATTCTCCGATCTCGCCCGATCCGCTGCGAGCCCGCCAGCTCTATCTTCAAGCCGCAAGCCAGTTCGGCGACGCCGACGCCCAGTTCGAGCTTGGCCGCATGTATATGAACGGCGAGGGCGGCCCGGCCGATCCCGTCCAGGCGGCGCGCTGGTTCAATCTTGCCGCGCACAAGGGCCATGTCGGCTCCGAGGCGATGCTCGGCAAGATCCTCTTCGACTCCGGCAAGACGGTGAAGGGCCTGTCCTACATGACAAGGGCTCTTGACAAGGCGAACGAGCCCGACATCCACTGGATCCGCGCCCTGCAGGAAGAAGCCTTCGCCGTCGCGTCTGAAGCCGACCGGCGCACCGCCATGGCGCTGGCGGCGCAGAACTGACCAAGCCTATCCCTGATCGAACAGGCGGATTGCGCTTTGCGGCAGCGATGCCGTCGGGCAATCCTTGTCGAGGATTGTCCAGGACGTATTGTTGAGGACGCGTTCGCAGCGGGCCAATTTCGCGCCCGACGCCGTCTTCAGGCAGATGGTTTGACCTTCGGGGACATCCTCGCCATTGCCGCGGCAAGTGCAGTTGCCGGCCGACAAGGCCGGATGCGCCATAATCGCCATGGCGACGATGACCGCGGAAAACAGGACGGGACGTAGCGCCATGGGCCGGCACCTCCTGACGCGAGCATAGCACGGGCCGGAGGATCGGCAAATTTCGGCGGTTCAGGCCGCGTAGTCGATCGCGACTGGAACATGGTCGGACGGCTTTTCCCATCCGCGCACATGCTTGTCGATCTCGGCCGAACGCAGCCGGTTCGCGGCTTCCGGCGACATCAGCAGATGATCGATCCGGATACCATTGTTCTTCTGCCAGGCGCCGGCCTGGTAATCCCAGAACGTATAGGTGCCCGGCGCCTCGGTGACGTTGCGGACAGCCTCGGTGAAGCCGAGATTGACGAGGCGGCGGAACGCTGCGCGGGTTTGCGGCAGGAAAAGCGCATCGCCTTCCCAGACCTTCGGGTCGTGGCAATCCTCCGGCTGGGGAATGACGTTGTAGTCGCCGGCCAGAATGAGCGGTTCCTCGAGCGCCAGCCGGTCCTCGGCCCATGCATGCAGTCGCTCCATCCAGGCCAGCTTGTACGGATATTTCTCGCTGTCGACCGGATTGCCGTTCGGCAAATAGAGCGAGACGACGCGCAACACGCCGCTATCAACCGAGAACACGCCCTCGATGAAGCGGGCCTGGACATCCTCGTCGTCACCCGGCAGGCCGCGATTGACCTCGTCGAAGGGGAGTTTCGACAGGATGGCGACGCCGTTGAACCCTTTCTGGCCATGCGTCTCGACATGGTAGCCGAGGTCCTCGAAGGCCTCGCGCGGGAAGTTCTCGTCCACCGACTTGATCTCCTGCAGGCAGGCGATGTCCGGCGCGGCCTGTTCAAGCCAGCTCTTCACCGTCTCGATGCGGGCCTTGACGCCGTTGATGTTCCAGGTGGCGATTTTCATGATTTTCCTGCCGATAACGCCGGTTTGCGCGCAACATTTCCTTGTCAGGCGGTCGCATTCGCGTAGCCTTTTTTAATCGCCAAGGGAAGGCGATCGAGGGGAAGGAACAGATTATGGCCGATACAGCGCTGGGGACAGCCGAACAATTACGTGATCCTGATTATACGCCGCCGCTGGCGCATGCCGTTCCGCTCGGCATCCAGCATGTCCTGGCGATGTTCGTCGCCAATGTAACGCCGGCTATCATCGTCGCCGGCGCGGCCGGGTTCGGTTATGGATCGAACTCGCCGGATTTCCCGAACATGATCTACATGATCCAGATGTCGATGCTGTTTGCCGGTATCGCGACATTGTTTCAGACGATCGGGGTCGGGCCGGTCGGGGCGAGGCTTCCAATCGTGCAGGGCACGAGCTTTGCCTTTCTGCCGGTGATGATCCCGGCGGTCGCGGGGCAGGGTGTCTCGGGGCTTGCCGGCCTGATGACCGGCGTCGTCATCGGCG